>Ga0307477_10000019_pt1 | contig 272165 bp, 243 predicted proteins | sample atmos_gasesECM2C_FD_203316 | JGI IMG/M metagenome (GOLD analysis project Ga0307477, IMG submission 203316) | Hardwood forest soil microbial communities from Morgan-Monroe State Forest, Indiana, United States - atmos_gasesECM2C_515 | ecosystem: Environmental > Terrestrial > Soil > Temperate...
GACCTGTCCTTAGTACGAGAGGACCGGGATGGACGAACCTCTTGTGTTCCAGCTGTCGTGCCAACGGCATAGCTGGGTAGCGAAGTTCGGTTGTGATAACCGCTGAATGCATATAAGCGGGAAGCACACCCCAAGATGAGATCTCCCAACCCGTAAGGGATAAGAAGGGCCCAGGAAGACTACCTGGTTGATAGGCGGGAGGTGAAAGCGCAGTAATGCGTGAAGCTTACCCGTACTAATCGCCCGTTCGGCTTGACCATAAAATTTACTCGGTGCAGAAGAAGCTCTTAGCTGTTAGCTCTTGGCCTTTGGCTAGAACCTGAGCCTAGGCAAAGAGAGAAGGATTAGAGCTTCGCGCCGACGAAAAGCCGAAGTAGCGTGGTTGAAATCGGAAGTAAACAAATATGAAAGTAAGCCACACCCAATCTATTCAGTTGTGAGGTTTCGTCCTCGGATGTATTGAGCGATGATCTTTGAAAATCTGCTTTTAGCTTTGTGCATAAGCTAGATCCCATCGGATTCAAGCTAAGAGCCAAGAGCTAATAGCCAAAAGCTTCGCGCAACGCGCGATCAAGTTGTCGGTGATCTTACCGCGGGGGATCCACCCGTTCCCATCCCGAACACGGAAGTTAAGCCCCGCAGGGCCGATTGTACTGCACGCGAAAGTGTGTGGGAGAGTAGGTCGTTGCCGGCATAAATAAAGGCCAATCATGGAAACATGATTGGCCTTTTCCTATTCAACCTTCTTCTCTCAAGCAGCAGCAGGCCACGAGGAGTCAGATGTCATCGTAGTAGTTCTTTCCTTGGGTCTGTTCGTTCTTGATGTCCTCGTGCAATTGGTGAAGTGTGTTGATACTTTTCTCGTCGACGTGCACGACCCTGAATATTCGTCTAGCGTGTAGGAGCTTGTCGTAGTAGACGCTCCAAGGAATGCGGCCTTCTTTCGCGTTGGCGACCTTCTTAGCCGCCAGGAATGCTCCTAAGTCCCCCAGTTGAAGCATCGGCAAAGCTGTGGGGCCCGTCTTCTGCCCAGGCATGAGACTTCCGATGCGTCCACGCCACCACAGAACCGAATCGTTCCTCATATTCGCCAAAATCCGATCTGCGCTTGGTGTGTACTCATTCTCCTCGACAAAAAAATGGCACAACTCTCCACCCGGCTCAGGAAAAGGATTGCTAGGATCGTTCTGCAGTTGGCATGTGTATTCGACGGGAACCCCGAACGCCGCTGCATATTTGTTCCCCCAAAACTCATTCTCCAAATGCTTCGGAGAAATCTTCTTGTAGGCAGGTACGTTCATTACTCCTGCAGCTAGGTACAGTTCTCGCGCAACAATCAAATCTGTGAGGGCATCTAGGAGGCTAACTCTCTCAGGAATGCTCATCCCCTTGAATTGTGCTCTCCCACCAAAGCAGTCTGTCGCGTGGAAGTAGTCGATCCCTGCAGGAAGACTAGCTATCCATAAAGGCTCAATAGTGTTCCATTCGTTTTCATGTCCAGCAAAACCACCAACAGCGAACACTGCATCGCCCATTTCGCCGCTTTCATCGATGTATGCGCGATACATAAGTTATTTTCCCGCTGCAGTATATTTCCGGCAGGCTTTTAAGTCTTCTCATCAAGTTAGGCTCTGCAGGGCCGATTGTACTGCACGCGAACTGTAGCCGGTTCGATTTACCAACCGATGCGCTTGGTTCCGGCCACCAGATCGAAATGGCGATCGCGGCTCAAGAGGGGAAGAGAGTGCTGACGGCACAGTGCGGCAATCCAGATGTCATTGGTTGGAATCGGCTTGCCCTTGCGTTTTAGTTCGAGGGTGATTTCCGCGTAATGATGCGTGGTCGGGTCCTGAATGTCCAACACCATGCAGTCATGGAGAAGTCCTGCCAGCCAGTCTTCGTAGCTAGCGCGGTTGCGCGACTGGACGATGCCATGGCGATACTCGCCGAGCACAATTACGGGGAGCGCGATCTGTTCGGCGCGGGATAGAACCGCAACCGCCCCAGGGTCATCGTCAGCCGCGGCAGACAAGGCGTTGGTATCAAGGATCATTTCAAGAAGCTCATTTCCAGAAAATCATTTCCAGAAAATCGTTGCGCAGAGAATCATTGCCAGACTTCCCGATCGATCCGCTCGAACGCTTTTTCCACCCGCTTTTCGATTTGCTTTCTTTCCTTACGCAGGTGTTTGAGCTTCCCGAGATGTTTCATCCAAGGCTTTTCCTGGGAGGTGGTTTTCAATTTGTCCTGGAGCGCCTCGGTGACGAGCTGGCGCAGGGGAATGCCGAGTTGCGCGGCGGTGGACTTTGCGCGGCGGAAAAGGAAATCGGGCAGTTCGAGAGTCGTCTTCATGCAGGACCCATATTACCATATTTATGGGAAGAGCCGCGAAGGGAAGTTAAGTTCCGACGGGCCCGATTGTACCCTCAACAATTCCGCTCTACGGATTCGGAGGTGGGGGCAATAACTCACAATGGTCGACGCACTTTACTGTGTCGGCTTCGACTGTGGCTTTTTTGTGGCCGGAGAAATCTATGTCGGGGAGGATCAGCAGGGTTTGCGTGCCGTTGGCGACGTTAAAAGTACAGTTGAAGTTCATTGACTGGACGCCACGTTCCTTGCATCCGGTTTGGTCGAGTGCGTCGGTGAGAGTTACGGTCTTGTCGTAGACCTGGTCGGCAAGATGCGAGGGCAGCAGAGCGATCGTCAGCGGGATTGGCGACTTGATCTTTACGCTGAGTTCCTGGCCGTCGTGGTCTGGAGTCATCAGACTGTAGACCTTGGGTACCGGCGTGATCTGGTATTTTTCGTCGAGGATGCGTCGCCAGTGGAACTCAGGCTGAATGCAGTCGTAGTACTGGATGTGGAGATCGTTGGGGGAAAAGAATTGCCGCGCGCCGGGTCCGAGGATGGCGCCAATCGTTGCGAGGACGGGTTTCTCGGGCCTGCGTTCGTCGCGGAAAGTGATGATCATGGGCCGATCGGACGGAAGATGACACTCGTATATCGAGCTGGTGACATGCTCCTTCACGCAGAGGAAGTTGAGATTCGCCGGGGCTCCGGGCTGCATGGAGGCGTTCCATTCGTCGGCCCAAGCCATGGCCACGGTGACCGGGTAACTGGAGTCGATCTGCACGTGCATGCCTCCGCCCCCAACTGCGGGATGATAGATGCGGCCGGCGTGGAGGCTGGCGGGCTCCAAAGGGATGGTCTCGCTGTCGGCAGCACGCCATTCAGTAACGGGATCTTGCGCATAAATGTTCGCGGTGAAGGCGCAAAGTAGCAGCGTGGCAAAAATGGAAAGATTCCTCATATTAGAAGTATTGGCTGGGTCCATGGGCGTACCCTAGCGAATTCGCGGGGGCAGAATTACGAAGGTACCAAATTCATCGCGCCGGTTGTAATTCATGCAATCCAGACTCCGGGGTTGGAGAATGTAGTCGCTGAGACACAGAGCTTCCTCCCAGACAGCACTCCCGTAACTTGAGGGCCGAGGCGATGCGGAAATAGTCTTGAGCGGGGTGAAAATCTCAGGACGGGATTGGGCCTCACCCAAGTTCCGCCGGTGAAGAATTTACGGAGACCAGATGCTCAAAGTTAGAATTTTAGGATTATTCATTGTTGTCCTTAGCGGGCTCGCTGCGATTGCTCAAGAGCCTAACGCGAATACGCAAACAACGACCGACGCCAAGCCGTCCAAGGCCACGGTGTACGTCTATCGTTACAAGCAGTTTGTGGGCAGCGCCCTCGCGCCATCCGTTTTCTGTGATGAAACGGAGCTGGCGCACATGGAGAATGGCCGCTATTTCACGGTGAAACTCGATCCCGGAAAACATAACTTCCGCTCCAACGACAAGCAGTCTGGCATCGATTTGGATATGCAGGCGGGGCAGCAATACTTTGTCCGGGTGGAGATCGCCACGGGTTTCATGAAGGGACACGGGCGCCTTGTTCTCATGTCCCCGGAACAGGGGAGTTATGAGTTGAACTCTTCGAAGCTGAAGCCGCTGGATTCGAGCAAGGTAGTAAATGCCACGCTGGTGTCGGTAAGCGAAGAGCATCCGCAGACGCCGAGTGCTGCGGCGAAACCGGCTGTTTTGGTTGAGGCACACTAGTCAGCAATCAGCATTCAGCACTCGGTAAAAGCAAGGCAGGTCGCTGCCGGCAAATAAAGGCCAATCATGGAAACATGTTGGCCTTTTCCTATTCGATTGAGTGCCATTGATTGGGTCTGGCCAACGTTTTGAATACAATCTCCATATGAAAGTTAGGGTTGCTGCCTTTTCAGTATCCATCGATGGGTTTGGCGCTGGACCCCGACAGGACTTGCAGAATCCCCTTGGAGTCCGCGGGATGGAGTTGCATGCGTGGTTCTTTCCGACTGAGATATTCAAGAAGATGAACGGTCAAAGCGACGGCACCAAGGGCATCGACAACGATGTTGCCGGGAAGTCTTTCGAAAACGTTGGCGCCTGGATATTGGGCCGGAATATGTTCGGGCCGGTTCGGGGTCCGTGGGATGGCAATTCATGGAAAGGGTGGTGGGGCGATGATCCTCCGTACCATATGCCGGTTTTTGTGCTCACGCATCACCCACGGCCTCCTCTCGAAATGAAAGGAGGCACCACGTTCTACTTCGTCAGTGATGGATTGCAGTCCGCTCTCGATAAGGCGAGAGAAGCAGCGAACGGCAAGGACGTCCGGATTGGCGGCGGAGTTTCGATCATTCGGCAGTATCTCATCGCAGGCCAGATCGACGAGATGCATTTGGCTGTGTCGCCGGTCCTCCTTGGGGAAGGGGAAAATCTATTTGCGGGAATCAATCTGCCCCAGCTTGGATTTACACTCGTCCGGAGCGTCCCCGGAGAAAATGCAACTCATGTATTTATCACGCGAAAATAACTGTTGCCTTTCTTATAGCCCTGTGATTAATTAACCGGCCGGAACATGCCCATCGCAACGAAGCGCGCGATGATGCCGGCGAAAATCATCCCGATAGTAAAGAGTATCCAGCGGTATCGCTGCCATGCTTCGCGGAATCCGGAACCTTGGGCGAAGATGTCCACTAAGTAGGCCGCACAATAGGCGACATTTGCGACTACCGCCAGCAAAAAGAGACTCAAGCAGAAATCAATCGACAACACTCCCTTCGAAAGCGGGAAACTGAGAATGAAGTAAATAACAACGATCGCAGTCAATACAAGGTTGTAGGCTACCCGCCGAGGTTCCCAGAATTTGATCGCGTCAGTGACGTACTCCCTCAGGTCCGCAGAACTCATAGGTCGAATGTATTTTAATCCAAGTGAATCCGGGGTTGGCCAGCCCTGAGGCTGGTTAACCTTCATCGGCGCCCCGCGGGGCGTGATCTTCGTTCCGACTTAACCCAGGACTTACGCCCTGGGCTAAGTTATGTCGCCCCTCCGGGGCTTGGGTCGTAGGCGCCTGCCGTTCGCTGACAAGAGTGTCCGCGCCACATTAGTGCTTCTTTCTTTTCGCAATTCCTGAGAGGGAGCGGATGTAGTCATTCATCGTTTTCGGAATCGCTTTGTTGTAGATGAATTGGCCTTCGCGGCGGCACTCGATTAGTCCGGCGTCGGCCAGGGTCTTGAGGTGGTGCGATACGGTGGCGGGCGTGACTCCGTGCCTGGAGACGATTTCTCCGCAGTTTATCTGGGCGCACGAGGCAATGGCTTCATAGATCTGGAGGCGGGTTTGATCGCCTAGAGCTTTAGATACCCGTTCGATTTGAGCGCGGTCCATGAGATCGTTCTTAGATTGACTTACCAATGTATCCAACTTTCCGTATATCCGGCCATACGATTTGCGGCCTGTGAATAATTCGATGCGACCTAATAGTTAGATATTCATCTAAGTCTAAAAGTAACGCAACTTCGGAGGTTTTCGAAGAGCGTTGCTTGCAATCAAACTTTGCGGAGGGAAGCAAACGTGAAGAGATTAGAAGGCAAGGTCGCAGTGGTTACCGGTGGAAACAGCGGAATCGGATTGTCCACGGCACAGCGGTTTCTGGAGGAGGGGGCGCGCGTCGCCATTTCTGGACGCAGCCGGAAAACATTAGATGAAGCAGCCAAGATTCTTGGGAAAGACGTCCTGGTAGTTCAGGCGGATGTTTCCAAACTCGCGGACGCGGACAAACTTTTCTCTGCTGTGGCGCAGAAGTTTGGCAAGATCGATGTGTTATTCGTGAACGCCGGCGTCGCCAAATTTGTCCCCTTCGATGCAGTTTCGGAGGAGCACTACGATGAGCAGTTCGATATCAACACCAAGGGCGCGTACTTCACTATCCAGAAGGCGCTGCCTCACCTTAAGGACGGAGCATCGATCATTCTCAATACCAGCGTCGTCTCTCATCAGGGAGTAGCGGGTGGATCGGTGTATGCCGCAACTAAGGCGGCGATGCGATCCTTCACCAGGTCGGTAGCCGCGGAGCTTGTGGCGCGCAACATTAGAGTGAACGCAGTGGCGCCGGGTCCCATTGAAACGCCAATTTTCGGACGAACCGGGCTGTCAAAGGAAGCTGTGGAGAGCTTCGCCGCATCATTTCTGGCTTCGGTTCCGATGAAGCGTTTCGGAAAGCCGGAAGAAGTGGCGGGCGCCGTGGCTTTCCTGGCCTCTTCGGATGCTTCCTATATCACCGGAGTGGAACTTGACGTGGATGGCGGAAAGGGGCAGATTTAACGTTCGTGGCAGCCATCACCAGCGTTTGGGGACAAGAGTGTCCGCGCCACGCAGACAAAGCACCTACACTGGCGGAGGGTTTCGATCGGCGAATTGGCGCTGGTGCCAGTACGGATATGGAGCGGCTAGGGCGCTGGCGGCATCCAGACGGGCTACTTGATCGCCAGTGAGATTCCATCCCACGGCGCCTAGGTTCTGGCGCAACTGTTCTTCGTTGCGAGCGCCAATAATTACGTTGGCCACGGTCGGCCGCTGAAGCAGCCAGTTTATTGCCACCTGCGGAATGGTCTTACCAGTTTCGCGCGCCATTCCTTCCAAGGCGTCGAGTACTTTAAAAAGATGATCGTCGGCGACTTGCGGGCCCTGCTGCGATGTTTTGTGCAACCGGCTGACTTCCGGAAGCGGCTGGCCGCGGCGAATCTTTCCGGTGAGACGGCCCCATCCCAACGGGCTCCAGACGATGGCAGCAACTTTCTGGTCGAGCGCAAGCGGCATGAGTTCCCACTCGTAATCGCGTCCGATGAGCGAATAATAGACTTGGTGCGCGACATAGCGCGTCCATCCATATTTTTCGGAAACGGCGAGCGACTTCATCAAGTGCCATCCTGAAAAATTGGAACAGGCAATGTAACGGACTTTGCCGCTTTCGACCAGTGTGTCCAGGGTTTTGAGGGTTTCTTCTATCGGCGAAATCGCGTCGAAGCCATGCAGGTGGTAAACGTCGATGTAATCGGTATTGAGGCGGCGCAGGCTCGCTTCGCAGGCACGAATCAGGTGGTAACGCGAGGAACCAACATCGTTGGGACTGTTGCCCATGCGGAACGTGGCTTTGGTCGAGATGAGAACATCGCTGCGGCGGCGAGCGACCGCTTTGCCTAGAATTTCCTCGGACGCTCCGCTGGAGTAGACGTCGGCGGTGTCGAAGAAATTGACTCCGGCTTCGAGGCAGATGTCCACCAGGCGAGTGGCTTCCGCCACATCGGTATTGCCCCAGGCTTTAAAGAACTCGCCACGCCCGCCGAAGGTGCCGGCACCGAAACTGAGAATGGGAACTTTTAATCCGGAATAGCCAAGCTGTCGAAATTCCATGAGCAGTAGATGCAGGTGCTGAGTTGGGAGATGCGAGGGAGGCTTAGCTGTCCCTTCCGGCCGCTCGCGGGCGGGGCGCCCGCGCCACACGACCAAATATTTGCTCAGAACGGCGGCCTGTGGTGGAATCTTTCTGGTCATGAATCGGCGGGAATTTATTCGTCTTTCGGCGGCTTCTGCGGCTGGACTTCGTCTGCCGCTCAACCTTCCTGCGTTAGCTGAAGCAACTCCGGCGGCTTCGGTTCGGCTTATTTTGCGTGCCGACCGGCTTGGCAACAAAATCGGCGACGACTTTCCTGGATTGAGCTATGAGTCGGCGCAGCTGGGGAATCCGCAATTCTTTTCTGGGGACAATTCGGAACTGGCCGAGTTCGTACGGCAGTTGGGCAAGTCGGGTGTTTTGCGGATCGGCGGGAATACAAGCGAGTTTTGCTACTGGAATCCGAATCCGGCAAAGAAGGCGACAGCGGCGGACAGCGGCGGCATGCGCGTTGCAGACAAGACTAATGCCATCGCCGTCGGATTGGTCAGTCCAGACTCGGGGCACAAAACGTCGACGCCGGTGAACATTACTCCAGTAGCGATCCACAACCTGCGGGAATTTCTTGAACTCTCGGGCTGGAAGCTAATTTATGGCTTGAACATGGGCAGAGGTACGGTGGAAGATGCAGCCGACGAGGCGTCGTATGTGATGAACGCGGTTGGGGAGAAGCTGATTGCGTTTCAGCTGTGCAATGAGCCGGACCTTTTTTCTCGGAATGGGATTCGCAAGGCGGATTATAACTTCGCGCAGTTTGCCGCGGAGTGGCAGCGCTTTTATCAGGTGATCCGGGCGCGAGTGCCGAATGCGCGGGTTGCGGGGCCGGATACGGCTTACAACAACCAGTGGCTGGCGCCGTTTGCGAGGCAGTTCAAGCATGAGGCGGTGTTTCTGTCGCGACATTATTATGCGGAGGGTCCGCCGGCGGATCCCTCGATGACGATTGAACGGCTGTTGAAGCCGAATCCCCGGCTGGATGCCGAGTTGGAAGGAATGAAGCAGACGATGGCTGAGTCCGGCTTGCCATTCCGATTCGCGGAGACGAACTCGTGTTACCAGGGAGGCAAGGCAGGAGTTAGCGATACCTTTGCGTCAGCGCTGTGGAGTGGGGACTTCATGTACCAGCTAGCGTCGGCGGGTAGCATGGGAATCAATTTTCATGGCGGCGGTTATGGCTGGTACACGCCGATTGCCGGAACGCGCGAGGATGGCTTCGTAGCAAGGCCTGTCTATTACGGCATGCTGCTGTTTGCGCAAGCTGGGCCGGGCCAACTGGTCGAGAGCAAACTCGAAGGCGTGGAAGAGGCGCCATTGCTGACGGCATACGCTATCCACGGCGATACCGGCGTAATGAAAGTGGCGGCTTTCAATAAGAATCTCGATCGCGGCGTTCGACTTTTGATTGATCCGGGGCAAAATGCGCGAGGCGCGAGCGTGCTTCGTCTGCATGCGCCCCGGGTCGACGACACCACAGATGTCACATTCGGCGGATCGCCAGTGGGTGCAAGCGGGGCATGGTCCGCCGCGCGAGTGGAGAAGGTGAACGTGGAGAATGGAGTCGCGGTGGTGGAGCTGCCGGCCGCTAGCGGGGCGTTAGTTTCGTTTGACGGAGTGTGACACGGGGACTGACTTTGTCATGTTCGGAACACTATGCCAGACGAGGTGACGACGTTGTACCGACCGGTTGGAAAGGCGGAGCTAAGGTTCGTTCAGACGTCCGGATTTTGTCAGTTCCCTCCTAGATTTCCTGAGCAGCCTTTCTTCTATCCAGTGCTCAACGAAAAATATGCTACTGAGATAGCCCGAGATTGGAATACGAAAGACGCGCGTTCGGGTTTCTCAGGTTACGTTCTGCGCTTCCGGGTGCGGAACAGTTTTTTGGATAACTATGAGGTACACACGGTCGGCAGTTCCGATCATCAGGAGTATTGGATTCCTGCGGCAGACCTTCCACAATTTAACGAAAACATTGTCGGTTTAATCGAAGTTATGTCGAAGTTCCCCAGTGAGGAGTAAGCCGGTGGCGCCCTGCGGGGCGTGGATATTCGTTCTTACTCCCCCAGGACTTACGTCCTGGGCTAAGTTATGTCGCCCCTCACGGGGCTTGGGGCCTACCGACTTCCAGTGCGGATCCAATGGCGGCGAGAAAAGCAGGTCCCTCGACTTCGCTCGGGAGTACAATCTTTTTTTGGATTCGGCGGACAAAAGTGCCTTCCCCACATGAACTCTTAGTTCTTTGTTCGTCCCATGCCTTTGTCCATGGCGGCGTTTGCTAGAGTGTCGGCCTCCTGGTTGTGGCCGCGCAAGACGTGTCCTATTGAAAACCAGTCTAATTTGGCGATCAGATCTTTTGCGCGTCCGTGGAGTTCTTGAAGGGTGGAGTTTTTGACTTTGTAAATGCCTTTGATTTGGCGGACCAGAAGTTCGGAATCGCTGATTACTTTCAGGGCTTTGTGCCCGTGGCTGACCGCGTAGTCAAGGGCGGCTATCAGGCCCTGGTATTCGGCGACGTTGTTGGTTTGGTGTCCCAGGTATTCGCTTAAAGCTGCTACTTTTCTCCCGGTCTCGTCCTGAATGACCACACCATAGCCTGCGGGGCCGGGGTTGCCGCGGGCGCCACCATCGCTGTAGGCGATTAGGTGATGTTGAGGGGCATTGGAGAATACTTCGGCAGGTCTCGGATTCATCTTCTTCCTGGGATCATTTCCGGGAATCATCGTCCCGCAGCCAGACGGGTAGCGAGTCGCAAGGGCAGATTTGCGTCGAGGATGCGGTCTTGCGCGGCTTTCAAATTGTATGGCACACGGTGAAAAGTGACGACTCGAGACTCGGTGTTGAACAATGCGAATGCCGCCCTCCAGTTACCATCGCGGGGCTGGCCGACAGACCCGGGATTTACCATGTAGCGAACGCCATCCTTTAAGGGAAATTCGCTGGTTTCGGCTTTTCCCACGGTCTTGTATTCAGGATAAGCCACGTCGCCCTGGTCCACAGCGGTGGTAAAAAAACTGCCCTGAATATGGGTGTGGCCAAAAAAAGTTAGATCACTAGATGAGACGAGCAAGGGTGGGATTGCGTCATGCAAAGTTACAACATATTCGTCTTCGTCGGCCGGCGATCCGTGGACGAACTGGGCGTCGACGCCCTCGACTGAGATTGGTCCTTGAGGTAGAGCGGTAAGCCACTCCAGACTAGCTGGGGGAAGTTGTTCGCGAGTCCAAAGGGCGGCGATCCCGGCGACCGGATTGAAATCCTTGAGGTCGGTGATTCCGCAAACGGCTTTATCGTGATTTCCCCGAACAAAGATTTCGCCCATGCCGCGAACCCGCTTGATGACCTCGTTGGGACTGGCGCCGTATCCTACAACGTCGCCGAGGTTGACGACCAAGTCATGAGCGGGAGCGGCGGCGATGCACGCTTCCAGGGCTTCAAGATTGCTGTGAATATCACTTAAAACAAGAATACGCACGAGGCTCCGGGCAAAATGGCGATTATAGACCTATGGAGGGTTTCTTGGGGCTTGAAGGGCTTCCCCAGGAGGTAATCCGTGATTCCTCATCGAGCGCGGCCTGGGGATGCCTCGGGGGCCTGGGGTAGAATATCCTATGGAAATCCGCCTTAGACCCGAGCTGGAAGAATTGATCAAGCAGGATGTCCAACGGGGCTCCTACGAAACGGTGGACGAATTTGTGGAGCGAGCGGTCTCAATGCTTCACGAACAAGAGGCTTGGCTAGCAGAGAATCGTGGAGAGATTGCAGCCAAAATTGAAGAAGGCTATGCAGCCGCCCAGCGTGGGGAATTGATCGTAGCGGACAGTGTGCGTTCCAAGCTCAATGACATGAAGCGGGCACACTCTGACAAACAGCGCTAGCGATGAGCCGTTATCAGTTCACGCCTCAAGCTGTTGCTGAACTAGAGCGGGGACAAACAAGCTAATTAATAAGTAGCGAACACCACCACTCACGTAATAGCGACTGGAGCCGGTCTAATCGTTGAGAGTGTACTTCCCTTGCCCAGTGAAGTTCAGCAGGCCTAAGTCTCGAAGAACCTGAAGTTGTTGGCGGATTTTAGGCCGCACGTTGCGATTGTGCGGGTGAGCCGCCTGTAGCTCGTCCTCAAATTCATACACCTCCTTGAGCGTAAATCGCCGCTTCCCCAAGCGGCGAACAGAGTTAAGCGTGTCTAAGGTCCAACCGCGCACCGAGGGAGGAATTTCGGCAAGTCCACATGTGCGGGCGAACTCCGCCCGAACCCGGGCCGCTGGCGTCGGCGCGCCCTCGGAAATTACGGCAATTTTTCCGTCGACTGGTATCTGCGCAAGTAGAATATTGCAGCCCACCCAACCGGCCCGGCGGGCTTGCGCCCCAAGAGGTCGGCGCTTCTCGATAAAGCTTTCCGAGAAGAAAAACCGGGGTACCAGTAGAAGATTACGAACGAACCAGTCCGGGGAGTATTGAAGGATGAGAAGGTTGGGAACTCTGTCAGCTCGGATCGAACGGATCATCGACTCGTGTCCGGCATCAACAATTTTCTTCGGATTCCAAGTCCTCAGGCTTTTTAACTGAAAGGCCTGACTACACTCTGGACATGTAAAGTCAATCACAGGCGTGTTGACCGACGATGGTGACAGCCGATCCGAAATGCAGGCCGGGCAGTAGAGTTCGCGAGCGCACCAGTCCTCAGTGAGCACGCGGGCGATCTGACACCCAGATTTGTAGGCTGCCGCGAGGTCGGCCCTGCACTGGAGATTCATTGTGGCGGGGCGGAGAGCTACTCTCCTCCGTCAATATCTTCACTATCATCCGGTTCAATTTCCGCCCCACAAACGGGACATCTGTCATTACACTTACAGCTCCACTCAGATACCCATGATGTGCCATCGTACGGGCAACAGTAATAATTCCGAAATATGGGTTCCTCTGTAACCATCACTGGGTCGGCGATTCTCATTTTGCGGGCCTCCACGTTTCGGTTTTATTCACATCTTAATTGGTTAGTTTAGTCATCGACCAGCGCTTTAAGAGAACCTATTGCTCGGCAGCAATCCAGAAGCCATTCTCAATTAAGGCAAGTCCCAAGATGGATCATCACGCGAGGAGCCCACCTTCGAGGACAGGTTTTGAAGTTTTCCAGATCACGGTCGAAGAAAGGGTCCTTATTGTTCCACTCGATTTCAAGTGCGAGCTTGTACTTCCCAAAATCCTTCACATGGTCGATCTCGTGTGAGATCGCTTCGCGCTCGGTACCGTTGATGATTTTCTTCACCTCAAAAGTGAACTTGTGCCATCCGACATCATTGAACGCGCGCCGCATGCGCTGAGTACCCTTCGTCTCACCTCCGCCCGATCCGATGATCTCCGTGATTGGAATCGTTAGTTCAGAAAGGGCATTCTCCACATTCTCCATCGCCTCTGGAAAGTCGTGTTCCAGGATAGCGGCCGCGTGGGACTCGAACTGAATTTCGAAGCCCTTTTCTTTCAATTTTTCGAGCAAGGTATCACTCCGGTCTGATGATGACCACGAACATTACATGTAGCGCCATAGATTTGGCAAACCCCCTTTGTAGTATTTCGGACCACCCGTGGGCCGCTTCGGTCAAGAGAAAATTCTTGGCCGACTGTCCGCATTAATATTGAGGAGGAGGCATTGTCCCTATGTTTACCTCGAAGGCGATTGGATTTGTGGGTAGTCCTTACAAGGACGTAGGCGAGATTCCCAAGGGGCTTGGCGTTAAGCATGAGGCAGAGGGTGTGCTGAAGATTCTGCCTGAGTTTGAGGTAGGGCTTACTGACATTGAAGGGTTCTCGCATCTCGTTGTCATCTGGGAGTTCGATCGCTCCAATGGATTTCAGTTGCTGGGTACGCCGCCTTCTGATAATCGGCAGCATGGGGTGTTTGCGACGCGATCCCCGAGGCGTCCGAATCCGATTGGATTGACAACTGTCGAACTGCTTCGCCGCGATGGTAGTGAGCTGCATGTGCGGGGCTTCGATATGCTGGATGGGACGCCTATTCTAGATATCAAACCTTATCTATCTAACATTCCGTCCGAAAAACTGCGCCGCGGATGGCTGGCCGAAGCTGAGGCACGGCAGAAGTGATGCTACGGCAGCCTCGCAGACGGGCGAGCTAGAGGCTTCGATTTATCACCGGACATCTTGCCCAATGACCGGATGCGATCTCTACCAGAGGCGGCGGAATTTGGGCGCAATCGGGAATTCGGAAGCTGCACCTTGGCTCGAATCCGCAGCCGGGTAAGACTGTGTTTGCCGATGGGACGGTTCCTTCGATGGTTCGCAATGGGACACTGCGATCGGTAGTCAGCGTGGGAACGGCGTTCAATAGGCCGCGTGTATAGGGATGGGCGGGTGCTCGGAAGATATCCTCTTTCGACCCCAGTTCCACAAGGTTTCCGGCATACATTACGCCAACCTGATCCGCGATCTGCGAGACCACCGCGAGATCATGAGAGATGAAAAGCATGGTGAGGCCAAATTTCTCTCGAAGAGTCGCCAGCAACTCGAGAATCTGCGCCTGGATGGTGACGTCGAGCGCGGTGGTGGGTTCATCGGCTATCAGCAAGCGAGGGCGGTTAACGATAGCCATTGCGATCATGATGCGCTGGCGCATTCCTCCGGAAAGCTGGTGAGGATAGTCGCGGGCACGACGGGTGGAGTCTGAGACGGCGACATCGTCCATGGCTTGCAAGGCGCGCTGCCAGGCTTCTTTCTTGGAGACTTGTTTGTGGGCGCGAACGGCTTCGGCGATCTGATCTCCTACCCGCATGACCGGGTTTAGAGCGGTCATGGGTTCCTGGAAAATCATGGCAAGCTGGGTGCCTCGCAATTGGCGCATGGCACTCGGGGACAGCTGAAGCAGATCGGAGTCGTTAAAGGTAATTTGGCCGCTCACTCGCGCTTCTGGCGGTAACAGCCGCATCAAAGCCAGTGAAGTGACGGATTTTCCTGAACCGGATTCGCCTACGAGGCCGAAGACCTGTCCTGGACTGATTTGGAAGTTTAGATCTCGAACCGCGGTGACGTGTGGCCCGGATGAGCGGGACGGAAATTCAACCGTGAGGCCGCGAACGTCCAGCAGCGGAGGCATTTCGGTATCGTAGCAGGCGTGGGAATTCTTTCTGGACATTCGACGACAGTCTTACCACGGCGGCTAAAGCCGGTTGAGGGCAAGCCCGTCATCGCACCGCTGAACCGCTGCGCCACCCAAATGCGGTGGGCTAGGAACCATTCTTTCGCCCTGACGGGGCTTGTCGTTTCCCGACTGTTCCCACGGCTTGCACCCCTTCGACAAGCTCAGGGCAGGCTGTGGGCTGCATTCTGCGTCTATAGATGTCCCCTGACGTGACACTTAGAATCGTGTGGGAATCTCTGATAGAAATTGAAGAACATCTATGATCAATCGTAGTTACTTCGCCGGTTGGAAAAAGAATGCTGTCATCCGCAGCTTAATTTTAATGGGACTTATTTTGGCATTCATAACTGGCTGCGGTTCTGGTTCGGGCACTCCTTCTGAGACCACCCCGCCTGGGAATAATTTTCAGAGCGTGACTTTGACGAGACTCAGTCAGGACACGTTTGCCAACGCTACCAGCCAGCATGCTACTGAAGTCGAGCCGGGTGCATTTGCGTTTGGGTCGACGATTGTCACGGCATTTCAGGTGGCACGTATTTCCAGCGGCGGCGGGGCTGATATTGGATTCGCAACATCTAGCAACGCGGGGGCGAGCTGGAGTAGCGGGTATCTTCCGGGGATTACAACTTTTCAGGGCGGAGGTTCGTTTAACGCTGTCAGCGACGCGGCGGTAGTTTTTGATGCCGCACATGCGGTCTGGATAATTTCCTCGCTGGGGATCGGGACGACGAATCAGGTTCTGGTGAGCCGCTCGGCGGATGGAATCAACTGGGGCAATCCCATTGCGGTGAGCACAACCGGAGATCCGGACAAGAATTGGATCACGTGCGACAACACTTCCACCAGTCCTTTTTATGGCCATTGTTATGTGGAGTGGGATGATCCCTCGCAGCAAGACCTCATCGAAATGAGTACGTCGAATGATGGCGGGTTGACTTGGGGACCAGCTCTCAACACCACGAATTTGGCGGACGGTATCGGCGGCATCCCTCTGGTTCAGGCGAATGGAACTGTGGTGGTGCCGATCCTCGGAACGTCCCCGACCGCCGATTTCATCGCCGCCTTTACTTCCACGGACGGCGGCAAGAGTTGGGGGGCTCCGGTTACCGTCTCGGTGGTTGTAGACCATTTAGTAGCTGGCGGTCTTCGAACATCTCCGTTGCCTGCGGCGCAATTGGACGGATCAGGCAAGGTGTATGTCGTGTGGCAGGATTGCCGCTTCCGGACTGGCTGCACATCGAACGATCTGTTATTAAGCAGTTCGAGCGACGGAATAACGTGGACAGCCCCAGCGCGCGTGCCAATCGATAGCACCACCAGCACCGTGGACCACTTTATCCCGGGGCTGGGTGTTGACCCTACGACCTCAGGAAGCAGCGCTCATCTGACGCTGACATATTATTTCTATCCCGTCTCGAATTGCGGCACTGGCTGTCTGTTGGGGGTCGGCTACGTTTCTTCGAGTGACGGCGGCGGGACATGGAGCGCTGCCACTCAACTGGTTGGAGGGATGAGTCCCACGTGGCTTCCAGGGACATTTTCGGGGCAAATGGTCGCCGATTACATTTCAACGCCCTACGTACAGGGGAAGGCGTTCGGAATATTTGCGGTAGCGAATCCGCCGGCTGGGAGCGTTCTTAATCAGGCGATCTACACCACGCCGTCTCCGTTGATGGCGCAAAAAGCCAGCGGGATGGCCAGTTCAAAGAGAGAATCGCCGGTTCCGAATGCCAAGTCTGATCACGGTCCGAGGCAGTTCTACGATGAAGACCATGAATATCCAGTGCCTCCGCCAAAGCGGAATTTGAGGCGAACGGCGAAGAGATAACTGCGAAACACCCATGCAAACAGCGGATTGCGACGCATTTTGCACATGGTAATGCACGCGCTGCTGACTAAGTCGGTACATCGAATCGAGTTATAAATTGGCGGTGACGCGCTGGTCCGCCCAGACACTCGCCCCTTATATGCACTAAATTCGGTCACATGCCTGTGAAGTGGCTGCACTCGATTGAATCCAAAGCAAGATATTGGAGTGCATTTTTTGTTGACTCTAGAAATAGAAGGAGTAAAAACATACTCGTTCTTTGACACGTTCTAAGTTTACCCGGTTGGTGCAATGTCCGGGACTCAAGCGAGATCACTTAGCACCATCGCAAGATGGAAGCAAAAGAGGGTCAGCGAGGGTCTATAGCTGAGCGCTGGTTGAGGCGAACAGGAACACCATGTCAAGGGCAAGATAGAGTCCCGAGGCGTTGAACTAGTTTATCCGGTTGGCGGTAAGCCCGGAGCCCGAGTGACGATCGCCTGTAGCAGCCGCAAGGCAGCAACAGCAGCAGGTCGGCGAGGGTCTAACGCGAGCTACTGGCCGAGACGAATAAGATCAACACCACCTCGGGATTCTTGTATTTGTGGGGGCGGGTTGCTTTCCGGAACTTGTTCGGGAAGATTCAGTTCTTGGTTCTCAGTTCTCAGCTCCGAGATATTAGAGTTCAAGGCAGGTCCCTCCACTACGCTTCGCTTGGGATGACAGAGTTACAGGCCTACAGCGGTATATTCCCGTGTTTTTTCGGTGGGAGCTTTTCTCTCTTCGTTTCTAGCATTGCCAGCGCCTGGATTAGTTTCTTGCGCGTGTCTCTTGGTTGGATTACCGCGTCTACGTATCCCCTTTCAGCAGCCACGTAGGGATTGGCGAAGCGTTCGCGGAATTCTTCGATTTTTTCCTGGCGCAGATTCTCGCGGTTTGCGGCTGCGTCTAAATCGCGCTTGTATACGATGTCTACTGCGCCTTCCGGGCCCATGACTGCTATTTCGGCGGTCGGCCAGGCATAATTCACATCAGTGCGGATATGTTTGGACGACATAACGCAATAGGCGCCGCCGTATGCTTTGCGAGTGATCACGGTAATTTTCGGGACGGTGGCTTCGGCGAATGCAAACAGCAGCTTCGCGCCATGCCTGATGATTCCGCCGTACTCCTGATTTGTGCCGGGCAAGAATCCAGGGACATCTTCGAAAGTGATCAACGGGATATTGAAGCAGTCGCAGAAGCGCACGAAGCGGGCGCCCTTGACGGATGCATTGATGTCGAGCGTCCCCGCCAGCATGGCCGGTTGGTTCGCAACGATTCCGACGGGCTGGCCGTTTAGGCGCGCAAATCCCACGACGATGTTCTTTGCGTAGTGTTCGTGGACTTCGAAGAAATAGCCGTCGTCGGCGACGCTATGAATGACGTCCTTCATGTCGTAGGGAAGATTCGACTGTTCGGGAACGATGCTGTCCAGGGCGGCGTCGGCGCGGTCGATAGGATCGGTGCAAGGTTTTCTGGGCGGGTCATCCAGATTATTCGAGGGCAGAAAGCTTAGCAGCTCGCGCACCATCGACAGGCACTCTTCATCATCGTGGGCCATGAAGTGCGCGACACCTGAAACCTCGTTGTGAGTTGTGGCTCCGCCGAGCTGATCTTTGGTGACGTCCTCGTGGGTGACCGTCTTAATAACGTCCGGGCCGGTGATGAACATGTATGAAGTCTTGTCGACCATCAGAATGAAATCGGTGATGGCAGGCGAGTAGACGGCGCCACCGGCGCATGGGCCCATGATGGCGGAGATCTGGGGAATCACGCCGCTGTAGAGAGTGTTGCGGAGAAAAATATCGGCGTATCCCGCAAGCGACATGACTCCTTCCTGAATGCGAGCGCCCCCGGAGTCATTCAGGCCGATCAAGGGCGCGCCGGTTTTTGCGGCGAGATCCATGATCTTAACGATCTTGGCGGCGTTAGTTTCGGAGAGAGAGCCACCAAAGACCGTGAAGTCCTGGGCAAATATGAAAACGACACGGTCATCGATGCGGCCGTAACCGGTGATAAAGCCATCACCGTAATATTTTTGTTCGGCCATTCCGAAGTCGTTGGATCGGTGAGTGACGAGCTTATCGGTCTCCTCGAATGTGCCGGGATCGAGAAGGAACTCGATTCGCTCGCGGGCGGACATTTTGCCTTCTTTGTGCTGACGTTCGCGGCGAAGCGAGCCTCCGCCCTCTTCGGCGAGACGATCACGTTTCTTCAGTTCATCTAACTTGTGCTGGAGAACCATGGCCGGATTATAGCGGGTGTGATGCGGAGCTTCGCTCCGCTGGACAGATGAGGATCCTTCGACCTCGCTCAGGACAGGCTCCGTCCCTACGCGGCTTGTGCTACTCCATGCTGGCGCCCATTGGCTCGTAGTGATACCTCTTGCCATCCCAAAAGAGGGCGGAGGTCATTTGGTCGGCTCCGGTTTCTTCCAGGTAAATTGCCATGACCTTCTTTTTTTTCACCATGAGTTTTTTTACCGTGACCTGCTTGAAAGGCAAGTTCACAATTACGAATTTCCCGGCCGGAGTGGGTGAGTTCCACGTTTCTGTCCCGGAACCGTGAATCACCAATAGAGCCAGGCCGCGATCGGTGGGCACATCGCCGGAAAATGCCGAGGTGACTTTTGGGTTTCCATAACCAAAGAAGGTGTAGTAGGGGTCCATGACGGTGAAATTGTCTTCAGTCTGGTCCGACATCGGATTCTTGCAGCGGGCCGGAATGACGAGGTCGTCGATACCGTCGCCGTTCAGGTCACCTACCAGCGGAGGCATCCCGATGAGGGCACAGCTGGAACCGAACTGCTTCTTTACAAAGTCATTGTCGATGGCGGAAAGAGGAGGTGGCGATTTCTTCGCCTCGGGCTCGGCTTGTTGGGCAGTTAGAGACTGAGGATAGAAGATCGCTGCTACGGCGATGAGAAAAACAAAACGAAGACACTGCATGATACAACTCTAATCCTGGCGGAGCGGGAAGGGTATAGACAATATGGATGCCGCCGGACCCAAAGTTCTGCGTGAAGTTACGTGAGGATTTTAAGAACTCACTAAGCACTTCTCCACTTAATACTCTTGAACCCTAGACGCGTCACCCTCGCTGCTCTCGCGCTTCTCCTGCTAGTGGGAGTCGTCCGCATTGTGCTCGCTTCCCGGAACACTTCGCAAGGTTTCGATGAACCTTGCCATGTTGCGGCAGGAATTGAATGGCTCGCCAAGGGAACTTATCAGCTGGACCCGGTGCATCCACCGCTCTCTCGAGACGCCATTGGACTTCCGCTCTATGTTGCCGGCGAACGATTTCCTAAATTCTCCAGTGAAGATCCGAGGATTCATAACTACAACGACGTTGGCAACAGCATTCTTTATGGTGATGGACACTATCTTCGCAATCTTTCGCTTGCACGCCTTGGCGTGTTGCCTTTTTTTATTCTTGAGGCGCTGCTCGTATTCCAATGGACCCTAGAGGAGTTCGGAGGTTGTGCTGCCGTGGCCGCGACCGGGTTATTTACTTCGCTTCCAATTGTCCTTGCCTTTTCTGATTTGGCGTACTCGGATATTCCGGCTTCGTGTATGCAATTTGGCGCCCTCTTCGCTTTTGTCCGGTGGCTGAAACAGCCAACCTGGAGATCGACATGGCTGCTGGGAGGGTTTGTTGGCCTAGCGGTACTTTCCAAATTAACTACTTTGCTTTTCCTCCCGGCTTCGGCTTCCGCAATCTTGTTTTGTAAGTGGTTCAAAGCTCGGCGACCCGGTAACGCCGCTCAGAGTAAATGGCTTCTTCAAAGCGTTGCTGCAGTCGCGATTGCGATGGCAGTATTTTGGGCCGGATACGGATTTTCGATAGGCCACGTGCGCGAGAGCATGCAATTATCTCCCGAGGCGATGCCTTCATTTCAGCATTTTCCACCGATTGTGGGACGCATCGCTCGCTTGGCGGTTATATCCGATTGGAATATACCGGTTCCTGCTTTTGTCAATGGTTTTGCGGAAGCGTGGACCCTGAACAAGATGTCTCCTCCAGCATATCTCCTCGGGCGGATTAAGAATGGGGGCTGGTGGTACTTCTTCCTGCTCGCGGCGGCCGTCAAGACGCCATTGGCCTTTCTCATATTGTGCGCGTTGGGCTTAGTAACTATGTCGCGTTTGGCTCGACAAGGGCGATGGGAAGCATTGGCTCCAGCAGGCGCCGTCGCTGCCATTTTTGTAGTCACGATGCCGGTAAAGTACGACGCGGGCCTTCGTCATATCATGGTGGTTTTTCCCTTGTTGGCGATTGTCGCTGGATGTGGGGCTGGGTTCCTTTGGAATCTCCAGGGAAAACTGCGAATCGGTGGGCGGGCTATGCTGGTCGGGTTGCTGATCTGGCAGGGTGTCTCCAGTTTTCGCGCGCACGATGATTATCTTGCATATTTCAATGAACTAGCCGGAAGAGATCCCAGCACAGTACTTTTGACGGGCTGCGATCTGGATTGCGGGCAGGACGTGTACCGGCTATCCGACGAACTCCACAAACGAAGCGTTCAACATTTCAGCTTAGCGATCTGGAGTAGCGCGGATTTGTCTCAGATGAAATTGCCGGACTTTGAAGTATTGCAGCCGTTCAAGCCGGTGTCCGGATGGGTCGCGATCAGCACGCGGTCACGAATTTTCGGCGACGTGTTTCATAATACATATCCGCCCGGCGCGTTCGCATGGTTGGATCGGTATCAACCGGTGGGACAAATCGGAAAGACCATTCGGCTTTATTACATTCCAGGGTCGAGCTAACCCTGTTTACTATGGGCGCGCGGTAATTTCATCCGCTTCTCAGTTCCGGCGCTCCCTTTTGTTTTCTTTGCGCTACTGCGATGGCTTCGGAATATCGGGAGACGTGCGAATTTCGAAGGCAGGCGGCGACTGAGCACGACTCCGCTACTCGCGAGTTCTGCCAGTCTGCGAATATTCATAAAAAAGATGCCAACCTCGCGACGTGTCGCAGCAGTTTAGCGGCGGAAATGCTCCCATCCCTCAGGTGCTAATTTCTCAAGTTTGCCGCTGGTCCGAAGAGACATCTTTCGACCGCGGACGATTCTGCCGATTTGCGTGATGGGAACGTTGGCGATGCGTCGGGGCACGGCGGCTTTGGCTGGGGCGGTGAAGAGGAGTTCGTAATCTTCGCCGCCGTGCAGCGCAAATTGTAAATCGGTCTCCGGATGAGGAATGGCGTCTGCGATTAATTCCGCGCCTACCTTGCTCTCCTCGCAAATATGACTCAGGTCCGTGGATAGGCCGTCGCTGATATCAATCATCGAGGTTGCCAGGCCTTTTTCACGCAGGATTCGTCCTACTTCAACACGTGGAGAGAGATAAAAATACCTGTTTAAGCTTTGGGCGGGGATCTGGTTTCTGTTACCTCGAAGCAGCGCCGCGAGGGAGGTCGCGGCGCCTCCGAGAGTTCCGGTAACGAAAATCCGGTTGCCTGGCCGGGCGCCTGATCGCAAGATAGCTTTCCCCCTTGGCACAGAACCTAGGACAACGATATCGGCGAGGATTTTCTGTGGGGATTTCGACGTATCACCACCGGCCAAGGGGACAGCGAATTTTGAGGCCAACTTCAGCAAGCCGCCCAGAAATTCGTCCACCCAACGTTGCGGAAGCTTGGCGGGTACGGCGAGAGACAAAAAGACGGCGAGAGGAGTGCCTCCCATGGCAGCAATGTCGCTTAGACCCCGTACAAGGCAGCGGTGACCTACAGAGGCGGCTGGCTGAAATTTCCTGCGAAAATGGATGTCTTCCAGGCTGAAATCGGTGGTGACAAGGGCTTCGTGCCCGTTGGGGACGCGGATGCAGGCGCAGTCGTCCCCAATGCCGATTACTCCAGTTGTGTCGCCAGCACGCTGACGTATGCGACGAATGAGAGATTTTTCGGCAAGTGGCAAGGCAGGCCAATGATATCCGAGAAGCAGTCGAGTAAACTTGGTTGATATTGTTGTGGGTGTTTGCTACGGCGATGTCAATCTGGTGTGCTTTGAGAGGACTAAGACAATGTACATCTCTCGCATACTTATTCCGGCACTGATTATGGTCAGTGGCCTCGCCACTACGGCGACGGCCCAAGAGAAGAAGATCCAGCGTTCCGAGCTACCTTCGGAAGTCGAGAAAACGGTGGTTTCGCAGAGCGAAGGCGCAACGATTCGCGGCTTTTCCAAAGAAATTGAGAACGGCCAACTTCATTACGAAGTCGAGTTGATGGTAAATGGCCACAGTAAGGATATTCTGATGGATTCCGGCGGAGCGATTCTCGAAGTGGAGGAGCAGGTTGCAGTCGATTCGTTACCAGCGGACGTACGAAGCGGGCTGCAAGCGAAGGCAGGAAATGGGCAACTGCTCAAGGTGGAGTCGATCACGAAACATGACAAGCTTGTGGCATACGAGGCACAAGTCAGATCCAGCGGGAAAAGGACAGAAGTTCAGGTTGGTCCGAACGGAAAGCCGCTCGACCACGAGGAATAGGTATCCTCAGGTGGATCTGGCCGGCGGCGTTCGGGGCGATTCATCCGCCGTCTCCGGTTCGGGTGGTTGCCCATTTACGCCTTGTTTCGCAATTGGCACTTTCTCCGATTAGTCTCATAGTGGTAATACGGCGAAGGGGCATGGCCAATTACCCAGCCTTGGTAACGAATTTTATATAGAGACTCCCGTTGACATGGGGGACCTACTTTGTTACCTTTGCCCAGCGTCTCCCAGACTTGGTTTGCCGAGCTAAGTGCTGCATCCGGTTTGGATTGCAGCGGGTGAGGGTTGTATCGATTCTAAGCGCCTGAAAATAAGCGGGCGCGCAATGTTTACCAGAATGGAAACTACAAGGCGTTCCAAAATGGTAAGGCAAGGGTTCCCGTCTTTGGAGCCTGCTCGGTAATCCGAAATCACATTACTTTTGAAAGGCGAATATTGAGTAAGCGTTTTTACATTCTTTTCGTAGCCCGCGGCGAGGACGGGGAGTTGCGGAAAATCCCCATTCCCCTTCAGTACTTGTATGTACTGGTTGTGGGATCCGCGATAGGCATGTTGAGTCTGACCGGCATCGCGGGATCCTATCTCCGGATGCTGTTGAAGGTTTCGCACTACAACGAACTTCGAACGCAGAAGGACGCGCTTACAAGTCGCTACTCAAAGCTGGAACAGGTGGCCCAGGAAAGGGATGTGCAGGTCGCCTCGCTCGGTTCGTTGGCGAGTGAAGTCTCGACGCTTTACGGGTTGAAGGCCGATCCCACCTTGATTGCCGTTTCGTCCTCCCCCAAGGGTATCCAGGAAGAGCAAATCACGTCCTCGCTGGATCGGCTTTATGTCTTGAAGACGTCAGCCCTGAGCGGAGCCACGACTACCGGCATTTCTCTCGGGATGACTCGGGACGTTACGACTGCCGACTGGCTGCGGGCGAATTCCGCGCCGAATCTCTGGCCGGTTGAAGGACCGATAACTGGATCGTTCGGCGAGCGAATCGATCCATTTAATGGGGAAGGCGCGTTCCACTGCGGAGTCGATATCTCCTCGTCCTATGGCCAGGCGGTGATCGCTCCGGCTGATGGAACTGTGGATTTCGCTGATTTCATGGGTGGATATGGGCGCGCTATCGTTCTCAGTCACGGTCATGGAATTACGACCCGTTACGGCCACCTCGCAAACTTCGCCGTAACTACCGGTCAGCACGTCCACCGGGGCGATACGATTGGATATGTTGGCCTAAGCGGGCGCAGCACGGGTCCTCACCTGCATTACGAAGTCCGCATTAATGACACCCCGGTAAATCCGTATAAATACCTCCGGCTGACGGTTGCTAATGTTGGGGGATTCTCGGCGGGAAGCTGATAGAAGCACTCAGCCGTCAGCACTCAGTTCTGAAACGCCCAGATGAGCGCAAGCTCACCGGTTGCGGAGCTTTGCTCCGGCCGCTTGTGTTTTTCGTGGCTCCATTCATGGCACATCGGAGCACTTTAGTACTCTTCAATTCCATATAATTCATCATGGACAATTAGGCTTGGTGCGCTGCTAATGATTCGACTGCGCAATCTGATAGTTTTCTTGGTTTTTGTCCTTCCAACAACTGCTCAAATGCCTGCGTCAAAAGCGAGCGATTCCCAAGCCCCGAATGCAGTTCCGTCCGACGTTTCATCGGAAGAAGTACCCCAAGACTCCATTCCTCAGAATGCCCCTTGTGTCGGTCAACCGAGCTCGCGTACGGAATTGGGTAAATCTTTTCAACAGGGGAGGCTCCCCCTTGCCTCACAGATGACCGGGACCTGGGTGGAAATCGGGGACGTGGCTAACGATCCGTCCCGCGTACACCGTAGCCTGAATTGTTCAGGCGTCAGGCGGGGCAGCAAATTCGAATTTGTACTGGTCGCGAGCAGCTACTCTGTCGAACTGCACGAAGTTGGTATGACTTATCCCCAAAAAGTCACGATGGAACTTAATAGTATGGGGTATGTAGAATTCCCTGTCGATTTATCAGCCGATGAAGGTCCTGACACCTACCGCTGCCGCCTCACGAAACGCGGTACCCTTGCATGCCTAGTCCACGCATACCGTGGTGTCGAGTTCAAAAAGACGACGGTCGAAAAAGAACAAATTTACGAGGTAACTCAGCTACCCTGATTGACGACGGCGGTCCCCGCTCTCCCCACGATGAAGCGGGAAACAACAGTTTACTGCCTTAATCCTATCCAGCGCTCGGAAACTACTATGGAATTGCCTGGGTTTTGAGGATCGTATCGAACCGAGGTAGGGACTCCTAGACGGCAGGATTGGAGATTAATGCGCTGCCTCAGGTAGGTCACGTCCTGCGAAGCCTCGTAGGAAACACCGGCTACGTCGTACTGAAAGATCAGAAAAGTGGCGAACGTGTGCTCGTTGGCCTTTTGCTCCTGCACGTCCAAGACAGTGCCATCGGTGATACGGCCAACCTGATCGAGCCATTCACGGCGACGAGCCTCGAGTTCCTTGGCTGTCTTGGGCTTACTACGGAAAAGTATGTAACCAGCAAATAGCGCGCCGCAGGCGCCAGCGACAAATGCATATAAACGAAACGGATTCATGGCCAGTGGTAGATGCTCAAACAGGATAAAGCCTGACGCGGATTCGGGGAAGAGGGCGCCGCCGCGCTTGAAGGTGCCCGCTTGTCCCCGTAAACTTGACTTAGTGCATATCCATGGCAGCCACGGTCAGCGGCGGACGTCGCGAATCCTTCAGATTTCGCTTGGGGTTACGCTCGCCTATATCGTGCTGCTGGTTGTGTCCGGAATCCGCGCTCATTCGCTGGCGCTGCTGTCTGAAGCCGGGCACAATCTCTCGGATTTTCTAGCCCTGCTGCTTTCCTGGGTAGCGGTATACCTGCAATCGCGTCCTCCCAGCGCCACTAAGACTTATGGCTATCACCGCGCGGGAGTGTTGGTCGCGTTGGTGAATGCAGCCTCGTTGATGGTTGTATCTTTCCTGATTTTCTACGAAGCTTTTCGCCGCCTGCAAAAGCCCGAACCCGTACATGCCGGAACCATGATGATTGTGGCGGCCGCTGGCGTCGTGATGAACGGAGCGATCACGTTGCTGCTATGGCGGTCCGATCGAGACGTAAATATTCGCAGCGCCCTCATACATGAAATTGGCGATACGCTTTCGACCGCAGCCGTAATCGTAGGTGGCTGGGCAATTATGGCCACTGGGCAGGCTTGGATTGATTCGGCGCTGTCAATCGGGATCGGCGCGCTAATTCTTTGGTCGGGGTTTGGCATTGTGCGGGAGACCTTGAACATCTTGCTGGAAGGCACGCCGCGAGGGGTGAAATTGGAACTTGTCGAAGAGGCCATGAGAGCGGTAGCGGGGGTCAACGATGTGCATGACCTGCATGTCTGGAACATCGGCTCTGAGACGCGAGCTCTTTCGTGTCATATTTCGATTGCGGATATACCGCCGTCAGCGAGCGAACGGATATTGCGTGATCTGAAAGAGTGCCTGCACGAGGATTTTCGCATCGACCATACAACCATCCAGTTTGAGCATGAGGTCTGCGAAGTGGCGCATGGATGCGTGATTCCGATGAGCGAAGAAGAACATCATCATAGCCATTAGGTAGTTCAGATGCACAGGTCCTTCGCTTCGCTCAGGATGACAACTGCGCGGTTTGGCTTATTTTTTCTTCGAGATAAGGCCTAGGATCTTGCTGGCGAAGTCATCGGAGAATCCGAAGCGGGCTTTGGCCCTCGAGTAAAGATCAACCGCCTGCTTGTCGAGCCAAATCAATGTCGCTTTGCCGATGCCGTCGCCGGGACGCGCGCGGTAGTTGGTCGATCTCGCTACGGGCTTTCCACCGGTCTCAACCGTGTAGTAATACAACGCCAGGCTCTTGCGAGAGACGTTGTCTGGGCAGGTGAGCCGCTCGGGAAATCCGTGAAACGATTTTTCGTCTGTGTTGAAGATCAGAGCCCGATTGAATAGCGGCGGATACTTTGCGACGCAATGCTGCATTTTGTTGTCCCAGAGTTCGATGGCGCCTCCCCAGGCCTCTTGCCAACCCTCGTTGAGGTAGAGGATCAGATTCACCCGGCGCCGCCAGTTCTTGTGGTAGTGGTGCATGCTGAAGTCGGTGTGAACGTTCAGGAAACCGGCTCTGCTGGATTGGTGCAGGCCGCCACCTTCCAGGCTGGGATCCGGGATCAAATTCGGAATTCCTGTGAGTCCGGAAAGCCATTCCACAAACTGCGGTGAATTCAACTCATCGGTCACCTCACCCATCGTGCGTGGAAAAAGCATCCGCTTGTTCATTCCCGACTTGTTTTCATTTTGATGTTTGTATTGGGTCCATGCATCGGTGGTGGGATGGGGAAACTCACGCTCCATGGCGTGAGCGATGTGGGGATCGAGAAAGTCGGGAAGAAAAATATGAGGAACCGGAAGGTTGTCGCGGTATTGCTTTTCCAGGCCGCTGAGTTCGCCATCCCATTTCCAGTAGGGGAAAAGCGGTTCGGGCTTTTCAACGGCTTGTAACTGAGGCATTGGGTTTTATTTTACAGGGACGCGCTGATTCTTGCATAATAACCGATCTGCTGAACCAGCAGAGGACACAGAGGAAGAGCTCAATCACTTCTATCTAACTAATTTAGACGGCAAACTTGCACTGCCGCGTTTTTGTAGGGACACTCCGTTCCTAGCAGAGCCGGTTTTTCCCAGACAATCCACGTCACGCCGTATCGTGCCTTCAGCCTTTGAAAGTCCTGCATCTGAAAGTTATCCCATCCGCTTTGAGCTTGAACTTGGTCCCACCAATCCTCGGCGAGAGGCGGGAACATGGTGACGGCGCCGCTGTCTTTCATTGCGTCCGCTAGCATGCTTCGCTCGCTGATGGCGCGAAACCCGTGAGCGTCCTCTCCGGGACGGCGCATGTGGAGAGGATTCAGGGCGAATAGCGCGTCGGTGGGTGTGTTTTGCCGAGCCCAAACAAATGCACGCGCCCACTGATTTCCTTGTGCGCTTAGAGTCCACTCGATGTGTGGGCTGGCGGGGAAAAGTGCGCGCTGAGCTAAAAACATCCCTGCGCATAGAGGAGTGAATAACACCGCCCAGCGCCATCTATGGCCCTGCAAAATGTATTCGCCAAGAAAGCCGCCGCCAATGACAATTAGTAGGATGTACAGCAAATGTAGGCTGCGGAGGGGTTGTAAGCGAGCCAGACTCTCGAACCGGGCGGGAATAGAAACTATCAAACCTGCCGCGAAATATACGAGATCATAGACGATCAGCGCGTGGCAGACTAGTTCAAGATTTCGCTGTCCTTTAGAGCGAGCGATGCTAGCGAACCACCAGAATAATGCGACCGGCGCAATGATTCCGAGCCATTCGTACCACTGCCAATTGAGGATGTAATGAAAGGTGTGATAGAGAGTGGACTGATGATAAGCATTGGAAGGCGGTTGGAATGAGATTCCAAGGGGCAACAAAAGCGCCGCAGCAGCGATGGTTGGGCTTTTCGTTCGAACTTTTTTCATCCAAATCAGCAGCACGCAGAACGAGAATGCAAAGACCGACATCAATGGGTGCATGGCGGCGGCGAAAGCCAGCCAGAGCGTGGTTGCCAAATATTTTCGTTTCAAGGTACTGGTGACAGCGAAAATCGCGGCAAAGGCGGCCAAATTTCTGGGATTGGTGTACTGATCCAGAATGTAGAGGGCGGTTCCAGCTACCGGCAATGTTAGTAGAGAAGCTACGAGTGCAACGACGCACCATCGCGCACGCGGGTTGCTAAAGCATTCTCCACTCAACTTCCAGCAAGCAAGTAACAGCAGAAAAATCGAGCTGAGCTCGAACCCAAGGAGAACGACATCGAACGATAAATGCGTGAGTCGCACCGAGGCTGCTACAAAGTTTGGGAAGAACGTTAAATGTGCGTGTGAATTGAAGAACTCTGCGTTAAAAGGAAAAAGCTCAGGATGCAAGATTTTCTCGATGCCGGGAAGATAAATTTCGGCATCTTCAACGCCCGGGTGATAGCCGTGGACGACAAAAGCCCCGATAGTGAGGAGGAATAGAATCGCGAGTTGTTTCAGGGTTGAGGAAGGCTGGGGTTCTTCCATTTATCCTTCGGGCTTCCGACGCTTTTGTTCGTGGCGCACGCTGCGGCCCTCGACCAGATGAAGAATTTCTTCTGCGAGGTTCTTGGCGTGATCTCCGGCTCGCTCGAAGGCCTGCGCCACGAGCAATAGATTCGTGCTGTATTCCCGGGGACGGCGATCGGTGCTCTCCAGGTGGCGTCGGAACATAGCATGGCAAGCTTGATCGATGCGGGAATCATTTTGCAGAACCCAGTTTGCCGGTTCAACTTCACGGTCAACGAACCCCTCGTGAATGCGTTCCAGCATGGTCTGCAAAGTCCCGGACATGGCCAGCAAGTCACGCTTATCGTCCGCCTGAAGGCGAGTGGTGACGAGCTGCAATCGCTTGGCCGAAGACCATGTGAGATCGCCGATGCGTTCCAGATCGGTGATGAATTTCAGGCACGCCAGCAGTTCCCGAGCTTCGGCTTCGGTCACGTCGGTGATTGCACCGGTAATCTTTTCGTCGACTTTGCGCTCGATCCGGTCAAGTTCTTTCTCGCAATCCTTCACGGCGAGAAATGCCATCTTCGAAGAATTGTCAACAAACTCGCTGGTATTGGCGGCGGAGTCCTTGGCCACCAGACAAGCTTGGCGAATAAGTTCGATAAGCTCTTTTGTAGATTCGGGCGTGCGGGACGCTATTTGCCTTACGGGGCTCATGGAAGTCGGGCTCATCGAATAGGCGGTGTGTCGTAGTCAAATCGAGATCGAACCGCTCAAATACAATACCGCCTTGCCCTTGAGTATGACACGATCTTTTTTTAGCTCACACCAAAGTTCTCCCTGGCGTTGGGAAAGTTGGCGGGCGTGGAATTCAGTCTTGTTGAGCCTACTAGCCCAGTAAGGAACCAACGTGCAGTGGCTGGAGCCGGTCACCGGGTCCTCGGGAATTCCATAGCTCGGGGCAAAATATCTAGAAACGAAGTCGGATCGATTACCTGGTGCGGTAATGCAAACCGTGAAGGGATGAAAGCCTTTCAAAAGTTCGAAATTTGGGTGAGCGTTTAGAACTTGCTCTTCGTTTTCATAGACCGCCAAAAACTTGCTCGTGGTCTGGAACAGAAGAGTTGGTCCGCTAGATGAATTCCCGTTTGCCAACGCCCGCGAGAGATCAGCCGGTGGATTTTCGCTTTTCCAGGGCGGGGAGGAGGGGAAATCCATTGAGAGCAGATCGCCCTCTTTGTGCACGGTCAAAAGTCCGCTACGGGTTTGAAACTGGACGGAGGATTTTTGCGGCGTGAGGATGTTCAGTAGCACGAATGCTGACGCCAGCGTTGCATGACCGCAGAGCTCCACTTCGCATTGCGGAGTAAACCATCGCAAACGGTAAACATCGCCTTCCGGCACAAAAAATGCTGTTTCGGAAAGGTTATTTTCTGCTGCGATGGTCTGCAAACTTTTATCTTCCAGCCACGCCTGAAGCGGGCAGACCGCGGCAGGATTGCCTTCGAAGACCTTAGAGGCGAATGCGTCGACTTGAAAGATAGGCAAGTCCAATGTGTCATCTCCTCAATTGCAGCGCAAAAAATTCAGGCAGCAGATAGTATGGTTGACTCGCGGCGCAGATACGCCGGGTTCCATGTCCAAAACTTGGTTCTTGCGTGCCTTCTTGCGTACTATGATGGGCGAGCCGTGTAAAAAGATGAAAGAAATGTTATTGATCGGCCATTTGGCGTTCGATTTCGTACTGGCCCAATAATTTTGCCCCATAATTTTGCACAACGGAACCCCTGTTGGGTGCATCGATATACTAGTCTGCTTCTGGGAGAGCAGGGCTCTTGCGTTTGCGGTGTTTGTGCCTGAGATACGACCATGACAGTTACGAGCGTCGAGGAAAGGATATCCCCCGCCCGCGCGGCGAATTTGCAGCATCAATTCCGGGACGTGCGGAAGATGACGTTGCATCTGACACGGTTGCTTTCCGCGGAAGATCAGATGCTGCAATCGATGCCGGATGCAAGCCCAACCAAATGGCATCTGGCGCATACAACATGGTTCTTTGAAACCTTTGTTCTTCAGCCGAATCTTCCTGACTACAAACTTTTCAATTCCAGATATAAGTTCCTTTTCAATTCTTACTACAAGCGGCTGGGCGGACATCCAAATCGCGGTTCAAGGGGGCTGATGTCGCGACCTGGATTGCAGGAGATCCACGAGTATCGGGATCACGTTGACCGGGCGATTGTTGGGGTTCTTGACGGCACACCAATTAGCGACGAAATTCTCGATCTCATTGAATTGGGACTGAATCACGAGCAGCAGCACCAGGAGTTGATCGTTACAGACATCAAGCACGCGCTATGGTTGGGTCCGTTGCCGCCTGAAGCCGCAGGGGAAACGCGTTCTGGGTGCGTCGCTCCGCAATTGTCATGGATTCAGATCGAAGGAGGAATTCACTCCGTAGGTCACGCCGGAGAGGGCTTCGCGTTCGACAACGAGAGTCCGCGGCATGAGGTCTTGTTGCGACCGGTTCAAATCGCTTCTCGGGCGGTGACCAATGCGGAGTACATGAAGTTCATCGCCGATGGCGGTTACAGCCGGCCTGAACTCTGGCTTTCTGATGGGTGGGATACGGTTCGCGCGAACGGTTGGGAAGCCCCTCTTTATTGGGAGATGGGCGACAACGGTTCGTGGCTGCAATTCGATGGATCGCGTATCAAACCAGTGGACGCGGCCGAGCCAGTCTGCCACGTGAGTTTTTACGAAGCTGACGCGTATGCCCGGTGGGCGGGTGCCCGATTACCGCTCGAAGAGGAGTGGGAAGTCGCCGCGACGCGCTATCCATCAAGGGGTACTTTCCTCGAGGACGATGTTTTTCATCCTCAGGCCGCCCGGCGAGATGGATTGCAACAGATCTTTGGAGACGTGTGGGAGTGGACTGCCAGTCCCTACGTCGCCTATCCCGGATTTACGCCCGCTGCCGGGTTGATTGGAGAATATAACGGCAAGTTCATGTGCAATCAGCTGGTGTTGCGCGGAGGATCTTGCGCTACACCGGCGAGCCACATTCGCGCGTCCTACCGCAATTTCTTCCCGCCCCATGCGCGCTGGCAATTCTCGGGCATAAGGCTAGCCAAATGATAGCTCGTGAACTCGTAGCCATACCTTCATACGCCCGAGATGTTGAGGAGGGATTGGCCAGCAGCCCGAAGACGCTGCCATGGAAGCTGTTTTACGATGCCCTCGGCTCGGAGTTGTTCGATGAGATAACGCATCTGCCCGAGTATTACTTGAGCCGAACAGAATTGGAAATATTGCAAGAACGTGCCGACGAAATCGCCCTAGCGGCCGGGCCCAATGTTACGGTTGTGGAACTTGGCGCGGGAAGTGCGAGCAAGACGTCGACGCTATTGCGAGCCTTTGGCCGGAGGCAAATTCGCACTGCTTATTTTCCCGTGGATATTTCGCCGTCAGCACTGGCAAAAGCAAAGGTCGAGGTCAAACGCAATTCCCCAGCGGCCTTCGTGCATCCCGTGGTCGCCGACTTCAGTCAAGGTTTTGGTTTTCTGCAGGATATTCCGGGACGGAAACTGGTTCTATATCTTGGCTCCAGCATTGGCAACTTTAATCCCGAGGTCGCTGTAGCAATGTTGGCCGGGGTTCGCCAAGAACTCAGCGCGGGGGATTCCCTATTGCTCGGTACTGACATGGTAAAAGATCCGGCAATTATGGTTCCGGCTTATGACGATGCTCAAGGCGTCACCGAACAGTTCAACAAGAATATCCTAGGCCGACTGAATCGTGAACTCGGAGCTGGATTCGACCTGGATGCCTTCCGCCACATCGCTCTTTGGAACCCGATCCAGTCTCGCATGGAAATGCATCTGGAGAGTGCGGTTCGGCAAACGGTCGATATCGAGTTGTTACAGTCGCGGATTAAGTTTAGGGCGGGAGAGCGAATCTACACTGAGGATAGCCACAAATACACGATGAAGATGGTGAACAAGATGTTGAAAGCGGCGGGCTTTTCGCTTGACCAAACGTGGTTCGACGAGAAGAAGTGGTTTTCGCTGCATCTGGCACGGGTTTGAGAATACTGCAACCCGAAGCGCTAAACCACGAAGGACACGAAGTCACACAAAGGAAAACCCATAGGCGAGACCTTTCGTGATACTTCGTTTCCTTTGTTGTTAACTGACTGTTTTTTTCCATCGCATTGTTTCTTGCGACGGGGCCGTTATATGCTTGCGGCGTGAATGGCTCGTCAGAACGCTCTCCGACGCCGGGACTCTTCGTTGGACTTCTCGTTACCGTTGTCGTGGTCGTGGCGTATTCCTGGTACATCACACAGCAAATTTCTGGATTGAGGCAACTGCAGAATAATCTTGCTGACCGCAACCGGAAAGATTCACTCCAGTTGCTTCGCATTCAGAACGAATTGAATTCTCTGGCTCTCGCCATGCGAGATATGGTGGACAACGATGAGCCGTATCCTCTCACGGCCTGGACTTCGCAATTTCAGCGGATGCGGACGGATCTGGATGACGCGTTGCGGCAGGAACAGGAATTTGCTTTTGGGGACCGCACGCCGGAGCAGCGGGAGTTTTTGGAAAGCCGCCTATCGCAGTTCTGGGATGCCGTGGACCGCACTTTCGCCTTGGCACGGGATGGCAAGGAGGCGGAGGCACGAGCGCAAATCCGTCTATCCTTACAAGCTCGTCTGGAAGCTCTAAACACCGCGGTGGCAAGGCTTCTGGTTCAAAACAACGAAAGTGAAGAACAAGCGGGCGAGCGAATTAAGAATATTTACGACCATGTGCAGAGACAGGTCTACTTGTTTCTTACCGCGTCTCTGACGGCAATCCTTCTCACCAGCTTTTATGTGATCCGTTCCAATCGCAAATTGTTTATGCAAGTTGCGGCCCTGTCGGAACAACGAAGTGAGTTGGCGCAGAAATTGATTTCAACTCAGGAGGCAACTCTGCGTTATATTTCGCGTGAGTTGCACGATGAATTTGGACAAATCCTGACCGCTATGGGGTCGATGTTGGGACGGGCCGGGAACCACGTGCCGGCGGAGTCACCGCTTCGTCCGGAGCTTCTTGAAGTCCGCGAAATCGCACAAGCGGCGCTGGACAAGGTTCGCAGCCTTTCTCAGGCTTTGCATCCGGTCATGCTGGAAGAAGCTGGGCTCGAACGAACTCTCGACTGGTACCTTCCGGTGGTGGAGAAACAATCCGGAATTAAAATATCGTACGAGAAATCGGGAACTCCATTTGCCGTCGATGGCAATACCGCCATTCATGTTTACCGGGTGGTTCAGGAAGCTTTAAATAACGCTGTCAAACATTCAGGAGCGGAGAGAGTGTGGGTTCGCTTGATTTTTCTGCCGGAGAAGTTGGGACTAGAGGTGGAGGATCACGGAAGCGGTTTCGCATCCGGTGGTGAGAGGCATGGAATCGGGATGGTTGCTATGAGGGAGCGGGCGGAGTTGCTGGGTGGGACCATTGAATTCCTGCGGCCGGAGCTTGGGGGCACGCTAATTCGGCTGAGCGTACCGAAGGAGGTCGCCGGAGAAAGATCGCCGAAGAAAGTATCGTTTGCGGAGAGTACAGCCGCGGAAAACATGCCGGCAGAACGTACAAGTGAAGAGCGGTCGAAGGGTGAGAGATCGCATGGATAAAAAGATTTCCGTTCTTCTTGTCGATGATCACAATCTGGTGCGGCGCGGGTTCCGACGACTTCTCGAGGACGAATCCGACATCGTCATTGCGGGTGAGGCTAGCGACGGCGAGCAGGCGATCGAACTTGCATCTTCACTACGTCCTGACGTGATCGTCATGGACAGCGCGTTGCCGGGCATTAACGGCCTGGACGCGACGCGAAAGATATTACAAAAGGATCCGGAAGCGCGAGTGCTTATGCTGAGCATGCACAGTGAGGAAACGTGGGTGCAGCAGGCGCTCGACGCTGGAGCGAAAGGATATGTGTTGAAGAATGCCATGGATCTGGATCTGGCGGCGGCCATCCGGCGCGTTGTCGCGGGAGAAGTTGTTCTCGATGCCGGATTGAATCGCCCTGCAAATCTCAAGGGCGAGGGCCGAAATGCGCTCACTACCCGGGAGTTGGAAATCTTGCGGCATATCTGCGAAGGCAAATCCAACAAGGAGATTGCGACTGAGCTTGAACTCAGCGCGAACACTGTTGCGGTTCATCGTGCCAACATTATGGATGCGCTTGGAATTCATAAAACGGCGGAGCTGGTGGTTTATGCAATTCGCAGCGGATTGGTGAACCTGCCTTGAACCGCCGGGTTTTTCTTAAAGGGATGGCCGGGCTAGCATCTGCAGCCAGTCTGAACATCGGCAGCGCATGGAGCAAGCCCGGTTCTCCTGAGTTAGGATTCCGCTTCGCCGACGTGACCAGCGCCGCTGGAATTCAATTCCAGCACAACAGCGGCGCTTACGGAGGGAAATTCCTTCCGGAGACGCTTGGCTCCGGATGCGCATTCCTCGACTATGACGGGGACGGCTGGCAAGACATTCTTCTGATAAACAGCGTGGACTGGCCGGGACACAAGCGTCAGTCCAGCACGCTGAAGCTCTATCACAATAATCATAATGGAACTTTTTCAGACGTGACAAAGCGTGCCGGGTTAGATATCGAAATGTATGGCATGGGAGTTGCCGTCGGCGACTACAACAATGACGGATTTCCCGACATTCTGGTTACGTGCGTGGGGCAGAATCGGCTGTTCCGGAATACTGGAAAGGGAACTTTTGCCGATGCGACCCATACTAGCGGTCTGGGTGGCCGTCAAGCCTTTAGCACGTCAGCTCTGTGGTTTGATTTTGATCGCGACGGATTGTTGGATCTATTCGTTTGCAACTATGTGAAGTGGTCGCCCGAGCACGATGTATTTTGCAGCCTGGATGGAAGGCACAAGTCATATTGCACTCCGGAGGCATATCGCGGCGAGACTTGCTGGCTGTTTCACAATCGAGGGAACGGAACGTTCGAAGAGGTTACGGCCAACAGCGGAATCTTCGACAACAGTTCGAAGTCGCTTGGAGTGGCCATGCTCGACTACGATCACGACGGGTGGCCTGATCTGCTGGTGGCGAATGACACTCAGCCCAACAAGCTTTATCGGAATCAACGCAACGGAACATTCAAGGACGTCGCTGTCGAGGCCGGGATAGCGTTCAGCACGGAAGGCAAAGCTCGCGCGGGAATGGGCGTGGATGTCGCGGATTTCGAAAACTCAGGCAATCCGGGCGTCGCGATAACGAATTTCGATAACGAAATGATCGGACTCTATCGTGCTGCGGGAAACGGGAACTATCAGGATGTGGCCTTGCCGAGCGGCGTAGGTCTGCCTTCAAAAAGTACTTTGGGATTCGGCTGTGTATTCGTCGATCTGGATTTAGATGGCTCGGTCGATTTGATCGCTGTTAACGGACATATAGACGATACAGTCCGAAATGTGCGGAATGTCGGTTACGCCCAGCCGCCACAATTGTTTCTGAACAATGGCAAAGGCAGTTTCACGGAAGTGGGCGGCGCTGCGGGTGGCGGCTTCAATCAACCCAAAGTTGGCCGCGGCCTGGCATACGGCGACTTTGATCGGGATGGTGACTCAGACCTACTTATCACCACAAACAATGGGCCAGCGTACCTTTTTCGCAACGACAATGTCTCTGGAAACCGAAGCATTCGGTTTCGTCTGGTTGGCGCTCAATCCAACCGGGACGGGATCGGCGCGATCGTCCGCGTATTTCATGGCGGGTCCACGCAGATGCGAATGGTGAAAGGCGGGTCCAGTTATCTGTCTCAGTCGGAACTGCCGGTGACGTTTGGAATTGGCAAGCGAGAGAAAATTGATCGCGTCGTAATCGAGTGGCCGAGTGCGAGGACCGAAGAGTATAAAGATTTGGCTGCGGGACGCAGTTACGAATGTGTCGAGTCGAAGGGGATTACGGCGTTGCAGGGTTTCTAAAGAGCGGCCGGTCATTTGAAGAGTTGTCGTCCGCGGAGGTCAGTTTTTAAAGGGCACGGCTTTCAGCCGTGCAGCATCCTCTGGCCTTGTAACACGGCCCGGCTGAAGCCGCGCCCCTTCAAGTCGTATCCCTGACCGAAGATTCTTCGGCGAATATTGCAGGTGATCCATCATCTGTGCGTATAATGCTGCGGTTAGTTCAATCCCACGAGGCATTGAATGAATCAGAGGTCCGCGCCAACCCTTCCCAGCCGTAGAAACTTTCTTGCCACCAGCGGAGGACTTCTGGCAGCCGCCATGGCCGCTCCAAACGCCACATCTGCGCTGGCGAGTTCTTCAGAGAGTGCTTCGAATTCTCCGATGGCTGCAAAGGGATCTCTCCGAAAAATTCCTATTGGTGTTTTCGATCCTGTCTTTGGGAAATTGTCGCTTGACGAAATGATCGACAAGATTTCAAGCATGGGAATTGAGGCAGTCGAAATTGGTACCGGCGGATATCCTGGATCAGTTCATTGTCCGGTGCAGGAATTGCTCGCCGACCCGGCGAAGCTGCGTGCATGGAAGAAAAAATTTGACGACCGCAACATTCTGGTCGCTACGCTTAGCTGCCACGGCAATCCTGTGCATCCCGATGCCAAGCATGCCGAGCGCGATGCGCAAGCTTTCCGCAATACAGTCCTGCTGGCTGAACGCCTCGGAGTCAAGGTGATTGTGGGCTTTTCTGGATGTCCGGGAGGGAGCCCGACTGACACCATGCCGAATTGGGTGACGTATGGCTGGCCGCCTGAGTTCACTGAGGTCGAGAACTACCAATGGAAAGAGAAAGTTATTCCGTATTGGACTCAGGCTGCGAAATTTGCCCGCGAGCACGGCATTCACCAGCTTGGGTTGGAGATGCATCCAAACCAGGTTGTTTACAATCCGCGAACTTTGATGCGACTGCGCGAGGCTGTTGGTGAGGAGATCGGCGCCAACAACGATCTGAGCCACCTTTTCTGGCAAGGGTGCGATCCAGTCGAAGTGATACATTTTCTCGGCAAGCAGAACGCGATCTTCCACGCTCACATGAAGGACACAGTCATGTTCCACGACAACGTGGCGAAGTACGGCGTCCTGAATTTCTCTTCCAATATCAAAGACCTCCCGCAAGCCTCGGAAACTTTCCGCGCCGTTGGATACGGACATTCGGCCAATACCTGGAAAGAGATTGTTCAGGCTTACATGGACGTAGGATACGAGGGTATTTTGAGCATTGAGAACGAAGACCCGATTCTTACCGGTGAGGTCGGCGTAGAACGCGCGCTATACGTATTAAAGAACGTTAGAAGCGAGTTGCTAGATACAACGTCATAGAGTACGCGGAATCAGGGAGCGAGGAACTTCGATGGGAATGAATCGCCGGGAATTTTTAAGCACCACTGTGACGACACTGACTGCCGCAAGCATATTTGGCAGCCGCTTCTCCTTCGCCGCAACACAGCACAAGGCTGACAAGATCGGCGTGCAGTTATATACCGTTCGCGAGGCAATGCAGCAGGATATGGATGGAACGCTGACAAAGGTTGCTGCGATTGGTTACAAGTATGTTGAACTCGCCGGATTTTCGATGGACGACGGCAAGATTTCGTACTTCAAGCACACTCCTCAGGACCTGAAGGCTGCTCTCGATAGTCACGGCCTTGCTGCGGTTTCCACCCATGTGAACTACAAGAGTCTCAGCCCGGAGAATTTTCCCAAGGTGTTGGAAATCAGCCAGCTGCTGGGGCATCGGTACATCGTGAATCCATGGATCGATGACGACATCCGCAAGCAACCGGACGGATGGAAACAGGCTGCAGCTACATTCAATCGGGCTGGCGAGGCCAGCAAGCAGGCAGGATTTCAGTTTGCGTATCACAACCACTGGTTTGAATGGTTTCCCGTGGATGGGAAGCTTCCTTACGACATTCTTCTACAGGGAACGGATCCAAGTCTGGTGAAGATGGAACTGGATCTTTGCTGGATCTCGATTGCAGGCCAGGACCCGGTCAAATATTTCGCGCGCTATCCAGGGCGGTTCCCATTGGTGCACGTTAAAGATATCAAGAAACTTCCCAAAGTCGACGCTTCGGGAAAACAGGATTTTGGCGATTCGCTCAATGATATGACGGAAGTTGGCAGCGGCGTGATCGATTGGAAGCGAATCTTCGCACACGCCGACCAGGCGGGCATCAAGTATTACATCGTCGAGCACGACAGGCCGAAGGAACCATTCGAATCGATCAAGACCAGCTATCAGTACATGCAAGCTTTGCGTTTTTAGGCGCGGCAATTTCAGCGGTGAAAGCAGGTCTCTCCGCAGAAGATCGTCCCAAAGGGGACGATCTTCTGCGGTCGAGATGACCCAGAGTTTTTAGTAATAAAGACGGTTGGAACGTTTGGTCTTTGTCCGAACATTCGAATCACACAAAAATGCCTGAAGTCATTCGATCTGCTAAGACCTACGACGTGTGCATCATTGGCTCGGGTGCTGGAGGTGGCACGGCCGCCAAAATTCTTACCGAGGGCGGACTCAGCGTTGTAATGCTTGAAGCAGGACCGCCGCTATATCCCGAAAAAGATTTCAAAGAGCACATGTGGCCGTATCAGCTTCCGCACCGGGGCATTGGGGTTGGGGCGAAAGACAGGTGGAGTTTTGGCGAATTCCTCGCGCCCAATGGCTTTTGGGAAATCGACGGCGAACCTTACACAGTGGCAGCCGGATCACGCTTTCGCTGGTTTCGGTCCCGGATTGTAGGAGGCCGGACCAATCATTGGGGCAGGATTGCGTTGCGGTTCGCGCCCGTAGATTTTAAAGCTCGTTCGTTCGATGGGATGGGAGACGACTGGCCAATAACATACGAAGAACTTTCGCCTTACTACGACAAGGTGGAGTCTTACATCGGGGTGTTTGGAACGAAAGAAAATATATCCAGTGCGCCGGACGGAGTTTTTCTACCTCCTCCGCCAATGCGATGCACCGAAACCATACTCAAGAAATCGTGCGACAAGCTCAATATCCTTTTTATTCCGTCGCGAATGGCAATCCTGACCAAGCCACTGAATGGAAGGTCGGCATGCCATTACTGCGCGCAGTGCGGACGCGGTTGCATTAGTGCGTCGAACTTCAGCTCCAGTCAAGTGATGATTCCGCCGGCGGAAAAGACCGGGAGATTCACGATGGTCACGGGCGCGATGGCTCGCGAGATTGTCATCGGCAAAGATGGCAAATGCGAGGCAATCAGCTACATCGATAAGGCGACCCGCGCCGAGAAGCGGGTGAATGCGAAGGCATTCGTTTTAGCGGCAAGCGCATGCGAATCCGCGAGGCTTCTACTAAATTCGAGATCCACTTTATTTCCCGATGGCTTGGCGAATTCTTCTGGCGTGGTCGGCCGTTATTTAACCGACTCGGTAGGGAGTTCTGGTGGAGGATACTTCCCGCAGTTGGAGAAAATGCCTCCCCATAATCACGACGGAGTCGGTGGAATGCACATGTACGTGCCCTGGTGGAAGTTCGATCGCAAGAACGACTTTTTGCGCGGCTATCACATTGAAGTGGGCGGTGGCCGGAACATGCCCGGCGTTGGAGAATTCGACGGCGTGTGCGAAGAGTTCGAGGGATACGGCGCTCCGCTGAAGCAAAAATGCCGAAGCACATATGGCACGTATATTGGATTTGCCGGCCGCGGAGAAATGATTCCGAATGTAAATAGTTATTGCGATATTGATCCGAATACGGTCGATCAGTGGGGAATTCCGGTTCTGCGATTTCATTGGGAATGGAGTGACAACGAGATCAAGATGGCGAAGGATATGCAGGAAACGTTTCGCGCAATCGTCGAAGCGGGAGGCGGGAGCTATCGCTCACGAGCGACGCCCGACGGGTTGAATCCCTATGGCATCGCAGATGGCGGTGTGATTATTCACGAACTGGGCACGGCGCGCATGGGGAGCAGTCCAAAAACCTCTGTTTTAAATAAATATTGCCAAGCCCACGACGTGAAAAATCTGTTCGTTAACGACGGTGCCTGCTTTGTGAGTAACGCTGATAAGAATCCAACGCTGACGATTATGGCCCTGTCGTGGCGTGCGTCGGAGTATCTGCTGGACGAAGCGAAAAAAGGGAATTTGTAAATCGCCGAACACCAATGTCAACAAGCATCTCTCGTCGCGATGTGTTGAAGTCTCTCGGCAAGGGAGTCCTTGCGGGTTCCGTACTGAGGGTGATTCCCCTGGAGGCTGCGGAGCATGCGCACAAGATGGTGGCTTCCGAGAAGGCTGCGTCTCCAACTGGCGATTACGCTCCGAAATTTTTCTCGGCGCAACAATACAAGATGTTGACGACCCTTTGTCAGACGATCATTCCCGCGGACGCAGATTCAGGCGGCGCTATCGAAGGCGGAGCTCCTGAATTTATTGATCTTATCACCAGTGAAAACCTGGAATATCAGTTAACGCTTGGCGGCGGGATGATGTGGTTGGACGCAACCTGCATCGATCGATACGGCCGTCCTTACATGCAATGCACAGCCGATCAGCAGAAACAAATCCTCGACCTCATTGCTTATCGCAAGAGTGCGCTGACCGATGCCAGCCTCAGTCAAGGAATAGAATTCTTTGCGTTTCTGCGCAATCTAACTGCCGATGGATTCTTCACCAGCGCGGCCGGAATAAAATATCTGGGATATATCGGAAACACATATTTGACGGCCTTTACCGGATGTCCACCGGTTCCTGAAGCCTGAACGCAGATCTCTTTTCCTAGTTCTGGATTTTCCAATGAATGCAAAAAAAACGGGGAGCTTGGCGCTCCCCGCGTTCCGTTTTTTTAGCCGGGAAGTTTAGGGCAGGCCGGGTAACGCGACGGTATGCTCAACCTTCACCGATTTCAGAGCGTTGGGATCGAGTCCCAGGGACGTCAGGATGGTGGGCGCGACCTGCGAAGTCGCCACCGGAGTTTTTACAACGCTGGAGCGAAAAGATGGATTCGAAACTATCAGGCCAACGTTCGTGTCTGCGAAACTAAAGCCACCGTGCTCGGCGTTCTTCGCTGTCGAGGTTGTGTAGATGGTTCCATAGATCGGCTGCACGATGATGTCTGGAGTGCGGCTGTCCTTCGAAGGGTCGTTGAATTTAAGGGTAAGCTCTTTCCCTCCCATCACTTCTTCGATGAAAAGTTGCACGGCGTTGGTGTTCAGATAGTCCGCCACTTTTTGGTTGGCGATGTTCTGGCCTTGCAGCCAAATCAAGGCGATGTCATCGTCCTGGACGAAGCCGCACGGGCCGGTGGAGCAGGCATTGGCATTTGCTATTGCAATCCCCGCGGGATTGGTGCCTGCATCCGCCAGCGTCGCAACTAAATCCGCAAAGTGGCCAGGTTTATTGACCTTCGCCGGGTTGATAGGCGACTGGCCGTGCTTAGCGGTGACGATGAACAAAGTGGAATCGTAGATGCCCTCGCTCTTGAGAGCAACGATCATGCTGGCCAGCGCTTCATCAGTCCTTTTCAGGGCATAAGCCAGTACAACCGATGGGGTTCCTGCCCCGTCGATGTAGCCGCCAGGCTGCTGATTGATCGTGGGATCTCCATCATCCACGCAGCTATTGTCGTAATTGTCTTTCACCAATTTCTGACCCACGCTAACACCCTGGAAGTTCATTCCGAACACTTCAGGAGTGCCGGGAGATTTTGTCCCGTCGTGATTGAGACCATTGATCTCATTGATGACGGCCTGCACCTTTTTCTGATCGTTTTCTACTGTGCAAACGACGCTGTGAGTGTTGTCGAGTCCGCCGACATTCGTGACTTCCGGCGTATAGAGGTCGTCTACACCCTTACCCGATGGTCCATTGACTAGATCGTATGCAGGGTGTTTGTCTGCCCATGCGGTGACTCCACCCGACGCTTTGACCACTTCGAAAATAGTGTTTGTTCGTAACGCATCGTGGGGAAACATCCGCATACAAGTGCCATTTACCAGGTGATTCGGCAGCTTGGTTGGATCGATTACGTTCTGCGAGACGTTCTGCGAATTATAGACGTCGATGCTCTCATCAAACACCATCATGTTTCCAGCGGGACCGGAGCATGTAGTGTTTGTCGGATCAAAAATTGTGCGGTCATAGCTGACGTCGTAGAACAATCCGTGACTGATTGGCGAGCCTCCCGTCACAAGGGCCAAGAGGCCTGGGAAAGAATCGGAGTTAGCTGGCGTGTGTGCGTTGCTGTAAGTGACTCCATGTTTCGTCAGCTCAGCCAGCGCTGACTTAGGATTGTTGGCAACATAATTTGCCACGTCAACAGCGTGAAGGCCGTCGACACTGACCAACAATACATGCTTGATATTGGATTGCGACGCAGCAGTCGCAGACAACAAGCTCGAAAGCACGAACGCACATAGCACGACGGGGGAGAAGCGTTGAAAAGACACGGAAGCCTCCTTGAGAAGATCACGGAAGCTTAGTGGGGGGCGGGAGGTGGTTGGTTACAGCGAAGTGAATGATGTGTTAAAAAATCGTTACAGTGCCTTTAAACTGTGCAAACAGAGCGGTGTTCCCCCTAGGGCCTGCCGTTGTTGTTACTCTTTACTCTTTGCGCTGCCGCGGAGCCGGAGTCCTGGTCTTCTTTGCGGAAGTCTTGGATGCCTTACCCTTGCGGATGCGAGCGGAAACCTGAAAACCGGCTCGCTCATTGGAAATAGCAGGCGTCAGATTTGCCATCTCCACTGCTGCCAGTGCAGCTTCGAATCCTTTGTTGCCCATTTTCAGTCCGGCGCGATCGATTGCCTGTTCGAGATTGTCGCAGGTGAGCACTCCGAAGGCGTGCGGGACGCCGGTTTCCTGTGCGGATTGTCCGATGCCGCGTGTAACTTCGTTGACGATCACATCATAGTGAGCGGTGTCGCCGCGGATGAGACAGCCCAGACAGATGATGGCGTCGTATTTTTTGGTTTTGGCGAGAGTGCGCGCGGCGGATGGAATTTCGAAGGATCCAGGCACGCGAGCGATTTTTATTGCATTCTTGGTTGCGCCGGAGCGCAGCAGACCGTCATAAGCACTTTGCAGGAGCCTTTCGGTAATGAATTCGTTAAATCGGGAGACGACTATTGCAAATCGTCGACTGGCAGCGTTGAGATTACCCTCAATCGCTTTCAGGCGGGGCTTAACGGGAGAACTCGAGGTTACGGCATCGTTAAGTTTCATTTCCCTTTGAATTGGGCCGGACGTTTTTCCAAAAATGCCGTCGTGCCTTCTTTTTTGTCTTCGGTGGCGCAAGCTAGGCCAAATAGTGTTGCCTCCAAATAGAGACCCTCGGACAAATTCATCTCCATGCCCTTGTTGACCGCCTCCATAGTGTATTGGACAGCCAGCGGAGCGTTGGCGATGATCTTTTGTGCAATTGCCTCGGCGCGCGGAATCAAATCCACTGGGGCCGTGACTTCATTCACCAATCCGATGCGATGAGCTTCCTGGGCTGTGATCATTTCTCCTGCCAGCAGGATCTGCATTGCGATCCCTTTTCCGACTAGGCGCGGTAAGCGTTGACTGCCACCGTATCCTGGGATGATTCCCAGCTTCACCTCGGGCTGTCCTAGCTTCGCGGTTTCGCTGGCGAGGCGCATGGTGCATGCCAGGGCAATTTCGCATCCGCCGCCGAGGGCGAATCCGTTGATGCAGGCGATGACGGGCTTGCTAAGATTCTCGATTAAGTTCAGAACGCTCTGGCCGCGATGCGTGTACTCCTTCGCGGTGATCGCATCTTGCTTGGAAAGTTCGGCGATGTCCGCCCCCGCAATGAAGGCTTTCTCGCCAGCGCCAGTGAGGATGACTACGCGCACCGATGAATCTTCTTTGATTTCGAGGAAGGCCTCGCGCAACTCTTCCATGGTGGCCATGTTGAGCGCGTTGAGAACCTTCGGGCGGTTGACGGTGACGTAGGCGATGGAGTCCTTTTTGGTGAAGAGGATGTTTTCGAAGTTCATAAACATCAAATCTCTTGTCATTAAATCTCTTGTCATTCTGAGCGCAGCGAAGGGTCTACACATTTAGCCTGATGCGCCGGCGGAATGCATAGGTCCTTCGCTGCGCTCAGGATGCCAATTCAAGGAACCAGCGATTTTGCTATAATTGTATAGCACGAGGGAATTCCATGCTGGCTATTCGCCTTCCTGAAAAAATTGAAAAGCGCCTTGAGCGTCTCGCTAAGCGCACGGGACGCACCAAGACTTACTACGCACGAGAGGCCATCCTACAGCATCTGGATGATCTGGAGGACATCTACTTGGCAGAGAAGCGCCTTGGCGAGATCCGTGCTGGTCGTGTTCGTACCATCCCATTGGAAAAAGTGATGCGCCGCTATGGCCTCAATCCCAAAGTGGACGATTGAGTTCGATCCGGCCGCGCAGAGAGAACTCGACAGGCTGGATAGACCCATCGCTCAGCGTATCTCGAAGTTCCTTCACGAAAGGGTCTCTCAACTCGATAATCCGCGACAAATCGGCGAACGGCTTACTGGCACGCTCAGCGAGTTCTGGAAATATCGTGTTGGAAATTATCGCCTAATCTGCTCTCTGGAGAACGACCGGCTCGTGGTGCTGGTACTTCGCATCGGGCATCGCAGAGACGTTTACCGATGATAGTAGGTCACCCGCTTTGCGGAGCTTTGCTCCGCTGGACAGCCGAGGGCGGCTGTCCCTACGCAAGCTTTACAACTTGTTCGCCTTTGGATTACTCGGGTCAGCGTAATCGTAAAATCCTTTTCCTGTTTTCCTGCCGTACCATCCTGCCATCACTAGGCGTTTCAACAGCGGCGGCGCGGCGAAGCGGCGCTCTTTGAATTCGTCGAACATTACGTGAGTGATGTAGTAGGTCGTATCGAGCCCGACGAAATCCAGCAATGTGAATGGGCCCATGGGATAACCGCATCCCAGCTTCATCGAGATGTCGATGTCTTCGATTGATCCGACGCCTTCTTCATAGGCGCGGATTGCGTCTAACATATACGGGACCAGCAAGCGATTGACGATGAATCCAGTCTTGTCGCTGGTGCGGACCGGAACTTTGCCTAGCTTCTTCGCAAATTCATAGACGCTCTCATAAACTTCATTAGGCGTTGCGATCGTGCGCACGACTTCAACCAGTTTCATGAGCGGAACTGGATTGAAGAAGTGCAATCCGACGAAGCGCTCCGGGCGTTTGGTCGACGTTAAAAGTTCAGTGATCGAAATGGATGATGTATTCGAGGCGAAGATTGCTTCTTTTTTGACGATGCCGTCGAGTGACGCGTACATCTTCTTCTTTGCTTCAAGATTCTCGATAATTGCTTCAATGACGATGTCGCAGTTCGCCAGATCCTGATTATTCGTCGTTCCCTTCAGACGTGCGCGAACCGACTCGACAGGTTCTTTGAGAATGCCTTTCTCCGCGAGCTTTGCCAGAGATTTTTCAATTGCGGCAAAGCCTTTGTCGAGATACTTCTGTTCGACTTCCAGCACATTGACGTCACATGCAGCGGTGGCGGCGACTTGCGCAATGCCGGAACCCATAAGGCCGCATCCTAGAACTCCGACTTTCTTTATTTCCATGTGCTCTCCTATTCTTAACCACAGAGGACACAGAGTGTCACAGAGGAAATCTTAGACGAGGCCGGACTGCCGGCGTCCCCTACGTCAAACCCGCTAGTCTAGCACTGGATTTGGTTGAAATCTTTGAAACTGGAGAACGGATGCTGGGTCGCTGGACCAGGAAGCAAAACCTATCAACCACGAAGGACACTAAGGTACACAAAGGGAACCCTCTCAGGAACTGCTTCGTGCCTCTTGTGGTTGAGTTCAGCAGACGCGCGGCACTACGGGAAAGCTGTTTACGCTACGGCGGCGTTGGTCAACGTGGCTGCGGTTATTTCGATGTGTCCGGAATCGTGGGAGACCGCCTCAATGAGGGCGTGTTCGACGCGGTTGATGACTTCGGTGACGATGTCTACGGGATCGAACTGCTCCCGCATCACGGCCTCCGCTAAGCCTGCGTGGAAGGGAATGGCGGAGTCTTTTTCGAACACGGTTATTCCAGAAACGATTTTGCGGAGCTTCTCTGCCGCTACCGTGGCTTCTTTCGCAGAGGTTTCTCCGAGCACGATAGCAATGGTGGTGGCCTCATAGCGGAACGCGAGATCGTTTTGCCGGATATTTGCCGCGAAAAGCTGGCCGATCTTGCGCATGGTCGCCTCAACCGCAGTTTCGCCAAACTCTTTGATCATGGCGACGCGATCTCCCATGCGCACCAGCAAAACGCTGATGGGGGTGTTGTGTTGAACGGCGCGGCGTGTTTCAGCGATTAGGAGATCCATGTAGGACGCCCGTTTCAGCAATCCTGATTTCTCATCCGTGACCGAGAGATTTTTTACCAGCCGCCGCAACCCTGCATTGTTGAGGGCAATCACAATCTGCTCGCCAATTGTTTTTAGCATCATCACGTCGCTGTTAGTCCATGCCTGCGCTTTGCTGTTTACCAGAAGTAAAACGCCCACGTGATCGGTACCATCAGAAAGCGAAATCGCCAATATCGAGCCCACTGATAACTCAACTAGACTCTCGCGAATGGAGTCCAACTCGGCGGCGGCCCTTGTGTTGGGAATCACCAGCGTGCCGCTGTCGACCGCTAAATCCTGAGCCGCGCCGAGGACTCTGTCCAATGCAGAGGCGCTACCGGCTCCGACTGTTTCCCGGCGATGCTCCTTCATCGCGGTTGCCATCAGTCCAGGCTTTCTCATGGCGGCCACGCAGCGATCAACCTTCCAGTGGCTGCCGATCTCTTCCACTGCGGTAGAGAGCACACCGTCGGCATTGGTCTGGCGATATAACTTGCGAGTGATATCCGACACTCGAGTAAAATAGTCGATCTCAGCGGAGTCGTTCGAAGGCGCAGGGCTTGCGGACTTGGAGACTGGAGGTGCCGGTGGGGGCTGGGGAGCAGGAGCCTGCACAGGTGCGGGCCGAAGCGTAGGCGCGTTCGATGGAATGATTCCCGCTGTGAGATAAAGTTGCTGCAAGTCCTGATTCCGCTCCTCTTCGCGCGGGAAGAGCTCTTGAATTCGCCGCAAGCGCTCAATCGCTTTGGAGTGCATCCCGTACTGTACGAGAATTTCCGCTTGCAGCATCAAGTCCTGCAAGGTAGCCGATCCGAGGGTTCTCTCTTCGCTGCGAGCGGTGCTAGTGGAGGTATCCAGACTGGCGAATCTTGAGGCAATTACCTTGTAACGATTTTCGTCAATCTTTCCCTTTACCATTGCGAGGCGTTGCTGCTGGCCGGGATCATAAGCATCAATTTCTGCGGAACGGTCCAAAGCTTCCGCCGCTTTGTCGTATTCGCCGAGGCTGCAATGCAAATCGAATAGCCTGATCAGGGTCAGGAAATATTCGCTCTCCCGATTCGACCCATTGAGCAGCTCGCTCATAAACTCGAGAACTTCGGCGGATGGCCGGTGCGAAGCAACTACCTCCTGCATCAAGGCGAGATATGCCCGGCGGTCTCCTTTGAATCGCTGGTGTTCCTCGAGTTTGCGGGCCAGCTCGACTGCCTCGGTGTCTTGCTCAGCGTCAATGAGCGAACCGATTAAGCCAATCACAGTTTTCATCGAGGCAGGATCGAGTACGAACAACTGCCAAATAACTTCGGCGGCCTCGGTAAGCCGGTTGGCCGCTAATAGGGCCTTTCCATAGACTTCTCGAAGTTCCGTGGCGGCCTCGGGAGAGCTCGCCATTGGCCCAAGGACGAAGATGGCAGCACCCGACTGGTCTTGCATCAGCAGACTCTTGCCGTAGGCCAGCGCAATCTCTGGATCGCTTGCGTCCTCAGCATAAGCGCGCTCGACCCACTGGCTGGAGTTGGGGCCTGTATTTTGGGCAAGTCCGGCGATTTTCATATACGCCAACGCTGCCTCTTTGTGGTTTCCGAGATCCGAAGAAAGTTGAGCTATGCGCAGCAAGTTTTGTTGACTTGCGTCCAGAACTACGGACCGCTCAAGTACACTCAGCGCCTCTGATTTGCGGTCTTGTTTTATCAGCTCTTGCAGCGCGTCTTCATAGGTTTCGAGAGCGAGCTTTCGGTTAGAGCCCTCAAGCAGTTGGCCAAAACAAATCCGTTGCTCGCAGGTTGGCTTTGCGAAACGCGCCAGCTTTTTGTAGGTGAGACTTGCGCGGGTAGCGTCCCCGGCGTCCGCCTGACGCTGGAATAACTCGCTTAACAGCTTGACTGCGTCCGGAAGACGTTGCAGCGAAAGGCATATATCCGCCGCCATCTGTCGAACCGTGTCATTGGAGGGATCGGCTGCCAGAACCTGTAGATACTCTTCCACAGCTTCGGCAGGTTTTCCTTTCTGCAACAGCTTCTCCGCTCGCTCCACATGCTTGGGAATCTCGTTTCGTTCGAGTCGTTTGGTTGTATCTGACATGGAAGCCTAGGCGGAGGAAGCCTCTAAAATTCTAGGAGCAGCTTCCCCAGGCATCAATCAACTACGGCAGCAAATGATTACCAAGGTCACCGCACATGAACCTAGGTGAAATTTTCGAAGCCCGTTACTGACGTAAGGTAGAAGGTGCAGTTCTTGCTCCGTCCCAGGCTTCTCGTTGTATACGCTCGGAAGCGGCGCCAGTGCGACTAAGGCCGGTGTCCAGGGAAATACGCTTGAACGTCGACCTCGCTTTCTTAACAACCCAGGCAGCTGATGACAGACTACTCGCCATTGCTATAGCAGGAGTTTTTAGCGGGGTATATTTCTTCTATCGCGGATTCCGAATCCTCCAGCGCAAACGGCTGATCGAGAATACCCCAACATCAACCATTCGCGGTGCTGCGATGGGTCTTGTCGAAGTGAGCGGGCTGGCCACTGGACCCCATACCATTCAAGCGCCTGTCACAGGCGTTCCCAGTTATTACTATCGCTCGGTTGCGTGGCAACTAAAGCGCTCGGGAAAAAACGAGCACTGGGAAAAAGTCGCGGACGAGAGCCAACACGTCCCTTTTTTCATCGACGACAACACCGGAACGCTGCTGGTGGATCCTCAGGGCGCGGAGATAGACATCCACCGCGATTTTTCTGAAGTCTACAGTAATTCAGTATTTTCCAGCAGCCTGGGCGTGCCATCAAATGTTGGCGATTTTTTAGCGCGATACGGGGTCGACTGCGATAAGAAAACCAAAGTAGAAGAATTCTGCATCAAGCCGAAGAATGCTCTCTTCGTTCTGGGGACGCTCAGCCAAAACCACGGAGTCGGAATAAGCGCCACACCTGTACGTACCGTGGTCACGGATCTTCCCAAGTTCACAAAGGGCGCTCCATTGTTGTCGCTTCAAACTGTGTTTTCTCATCAGGGTGAGCTGAACAGTTCAGTCACAGGTTTGGTCGGCTCTGAGCAAATAATTCGACTTTCGGGAAGCGACAGGATTAGCGGGTCTGCTGAGATGACCCAGCAAGGGAAGATTGCTTCGGCGCTTCTAAAGGCCGGGATCAGCAATCCGGCTGCGTGGGCCGTGGCAGGAGTAGATCACACCGACATCAACTCGATCCCGTCTTCCGGGGCCGGAAGCGCTACGGCGGTTTGTACGGCACCGGAGCCTTTCGACCTCCATCCTCCGGTCGTTTTAATGAAAGGCACGCGTCACCCAGAATTCTTCATCTCGTGGCAAAGCCGGCGCGGCGTCGTGCGGTCAATGGGATGGAAATCGGCTCTCATGATTTGGGGAGGGCCAGTGTTAACTCTTGTTTCCGCTTACATTATTTCGACGGGTTTTGGCTGGTTCTGATTTTTTCGTATTAGTTAGCGCATTAGTTAGAAAGAAAGAGGGCAAAACCTATGTTTGATCTACCACTCATCGTGGTTTTATTCGCCGCGACCGGACTCGTCTGGTACGTAGTGACAATTTTCAATGGCCTGATCGCCATGAGGAATGATGTTGATAAAGCCTGGGCCAACATCGATGTGTCACTCAAACAGCGACACGACGAGTTGCCCAAGCTGCTGGATGTTTGCAAGGGATATATGGAGTTCGAACGCGACACGCTACAGAAAGTCACTCAGGCCCGCAACATGTACCAAGGGGCGGTCTCCATCGATCAGAAAGCGCAGGCTGATCAGAGCATGACTGCGGCATTGCGCGGATTTTTCGCGGTCGCGGAAAACTATCCCGATCTAAAAGCGAATAGCAACTTTGCGCAGCTCCAGAAACGAATCACGGATCTGGAGAGCGAAATCGCCGACCGGCGCGAGTTTTACAACGACGCCGCAAACACGCTCAACATTCGCATTCAGCAGATGCCGGATACCTTCGTGGCCAGCTTTATGAGTATTTCACCGCGTCCCATGTACAAGGTGGAAGAGGCTGATAAGGCTGATGTGCCAATGACGTTCGCAGCGGCCCGTTAGGTTAAGAATGAAACGTGTAGGGGGAGGACCTCTCTCTGCAGACACTTGAAGTCCCTTGCGAAAACCACGTAAGGATGGGCAGCCCCAGTCAAGTCCAACGGTGGAGGAGGGAGAATCTTCTAAGTTTGGTAGGGCGGCCCCGGTATTCTGATGTTCCCGTTCAAGCCAAAAGAAGATTTGAGTGCGCAACCCGTCCGCCGTACTTCAACATTACACGGCAGCACCCGCCAAGAGAAAGGCTGCACTTAAGAAGCCCGCAGCCGCGAGGACATACCACCACTTCGAGGTCATGCTGGCGGCGACTACGCCTGCGACGACAGCGCAAGGCAACGCAACCACGATAGTCATGTGCCACACGCGCGGCACCCATCGCGGAGACAGAACAAGTGGGGCGACCCAGATTACTGCCCACGAGGAAATCAGCGCTATTAGGCCTGCGGTGCCAATAATCTGTCCCCTATTGCTCTTTGGCATAAGAACACCCTCACTGTTTTAGGACATCGTGCCAGAAATGATCCCACATGTGTGTCCCTGCGTAGTACTCATTGTTATGCATGTCCCCGTAGTTGATCGGTCGATTTGTTTCTGGATCCTGGACTACAACGCTGAGGCTGACATGTTCAAAGGAAACCAAAATCTGAGATCGGAGGCCCGACCCGCCACCAAGCCGTATTTCATAGTCTAATGCTGCAGTTCTGTGGTCCCGCTTAGTTCGGTGTTGGCGTCTTCCTGCAGCACATTACCGGTGGCGTTAGAGATCATATAGAAAACCAGATCATTCGAACCGGCCGAGAGGCCGTTGATGGTTCCCGTCACCCTTCCGTTAGCCGCTGCAGAGTAGGTTCCAGTGAGAACGCCCGGAGTGCTAACGACTCCACTATCGTTGACCAATTCGTTCAGCTTCAGGTTGCCGCTCCCATCCCATTGCAGCGTGCCTATGCGGTCAATAGCAACGGTGGGATTGAACCCATGCATAACGAGCGCACCCTGTCCCGTAATCGAGCTGTTAGAAAACGCTGTAGTTTGCTGCAGGTCGTCGGTTCCATCCTGGGTTACGGAAATATCTGAAGTATCGCTGGCCGTAATGGAAAAGGCTCGGGCGGGGCTGACCATCCAAAGTATTTGATTCACTGTCCCTACAGACGAAGTAAGCGTGGCCGTAACCCTGCCGTTCGTAGCTACCTGATAGGTCCCTCCGGTGATTGCAACATTCGTCTGAGGAATACCATCCTCCACCGAATCAAACGCTCCTGAAGTAATGTTGCCTCCGGAAGCAGCGAATACTCCAACCGTGTTGACCGAGTTGAGGCCAAAATTGTCGTCGCCCTTACTACCGAAAACGTAGCTTCCGGTAAGAGATGAGGTCGAGAAGGGTCCAGCGCTTTGCAGCTCCACGCGACCGATGCCTCCAGCATTTAAAATGAAGTCGGTTGAAAGCAAGCGAATGTTATTACTGTCTACAATGTAGTAGTAGAAGCTTGAGATTGAGCCCGGGCTTTCGGTGTAGCTGCCGGTACCCCGGCCGTTGGCGATCGGGGCGTTGAATGTAAAGTTCGACAGAGTTGGCGAAGTAAACGATCCCGCGTGGTTGACGTCCACGAAACCGCTCTGAAAATTGCCGGTGGAAACCGTGAATTGTCCCACCGTTGAAGTGGAAATTTGTCCGGCGCTGGTGTGCATCTTGAAAACGAAGGTTCCGCTCGGAGCCGCTCCAATTGATGAGGGGGATTGCAGTTCTGCAACTCCGGCGGCGTTTAAAGGATCGGCCTCGATCAAATACGCTTTCGCAGAACTAACCAGAGTGACGGCGAGGCTGGCACTTCCGAACGCTGTACCGGTCAGGGAAATTGTACCGGTGCCATCATTGGCAATCGCATAAGTTCCGGAGATCGTGTTTCCGATTTTGGAAGCAGTACCCTGCGTAGCGTCGTCAATACCGCCTGTGATATGTCCACTACCGTCGGCGATAAATATTCCAGATTCTTGATACGACGCTCCCCCAGTCGAAACGTTTCCGGATAGCTGATAAACATACGATCCCTTCAGACTCGCGTTGGAATAATTGCCGGTGCTGGTATTAGGGGGGACGCCGTGGATGCCCGCCCCGGCTCCGCAACCCAATGTAAAGATCAGAACGATAGTGAAAAGACCCAGCCCTAGTAACGACGTCTTTGCGGTGAAAATTGCAGGTGAAGTTCGCATAAATCCTTTTAAGCCGACACCTTGAAGTGTCAGAAGGCGGCGCAGGTTTTGGGAATGACTTGGGTTCTGCTCTACTAACCCTAACTGATGCAGAAAGTTGCTGTCGAGTTCGCCGCTTCCGAGGCAAGTACGGAAGTAATGCGCTTTGATTACTAGGCTGGAGGCATTCGAACGGAGATGTTTTCCGGGGGCGAGCAATTGCGCGTCAATTCCAGTAACTGATCACCCTTGGCTATCAACACGACGGTTGCCATGTCGACGAAAAGTCCATGCCCCGCGATGCCGGGAATACTCTGCAATGCCCGCGCCAGTTGTGGCGGATCAGGGATTTCTCCGAAATCGCAATCCAGGATGTGGTGACCCTCGTCTGTAACATATAAGCGGCCATCCGGAAGTTGACGAATCTTTACCGTCGCGCCAAGTGCCGCGATTTTTTTTGCAACCAGGGCCTGGGCAAAAGCGATGACCTCGACTGGCAGGGGAAATCTGCCCAGCATTGGGACCTGCTTGCTGGAATCGCCAAGGATCACAACTTTTTGCGACGCCGAAGCAATTACTTTTTCTCTTAAGAGGGCGCCGCCACCGCCTTTGATTAATTGCAATTGCGGATCAATTTCATCGGCGCCGTCGATGGTGACATCAATCTCCTGAAATTCATCGAGCGTGGTCAGAGGAATGCCAACACTTTCAGCTAGAGTCTTTGTGTTCGCCGAAGTAGGAATGCCACGAATCCTGAGCCCAGCGCGGACTCGCTCCCCAAGGAATTTGATTGCGAAAGATGCAGTAGACCCTGAACCAAGACCCACAATGTCGCCGTCGCGGACGAACCGCAGACTCGCGTAGGCGGCAGCCTGTTTTTCCTGGTCGTTCTTGTTGCCGACGGGGCTGTTGCTAACGCTGCTCATGAGTGTTGTTGGTTTTGCTTCAGGCACCTAATTCTTCGGAACTCTATCCGGGTCGGGGCTGCGTTTGCGAAATGCATGGAGGATAATCGCGCCACTTATGCCAAAGCTTCCCACCGCTCCTAACGCCATGAATTCCGCAGTTTGTGAACTCATCCGAATCAGGTCGGCAAAAAGCGCTCCCAAGGCAAACAGAATCCCAAGAACATTAAGCCACAAGGGCGGATGCACAGCCTCGATGCTGGTGCGATTGTGAAAGCGCAGTTGAAGTAAAAGAGCGGCCAGCCCGATAGCAGCGACGACCACGATAGCGAGCGGGCTGAAAAATGCTCGTCGATTGGTATACAAAACGACGAGGGCCAGCACACCGCACAGCAGGCCAGAAGCGAGAACAGTTCGGCGGCGAGGACCCGCGGGGGCCTCGGGCACGGTGTCGGGAGTGTGGGCTATTTCCGGCAAGTCTCCTCAGACGCAGCCCCATTGTATCCATACTTTGGCTTCGGTTGCGAGTACTCAGGGAAGGTCGTTCGAAACGGCGAATACGAAGTTAGGACTTCGATTCGCATTCCTAAGGTGACCGCATTATTCGCGTTGACTTTTCTCTAGGGCGCTCCTAAGATTGCGGCTTCCCAAACAACAGCCCTGAGCTGATCGCTCTTGATCGACTAACACCATTTTGCGTCGTTTATAAGGGCGAGGACACTAACTTCCTTTTCGGCTCTGCTATGAGGTGTCTATGACTCCTTCGCCTCGCTCCCGAGGATGGCGGTTTCGTCATGGAATGATTTTTCTCGGTCGTTTTGTCTTGCCGCTGGGAATATGCTTTCTCGCTGCAGCGACTGTGGCGTTTCCGCAGCAGCAACCAAACCAACCTACACATCCGCTTCACATCGTACGTTGGGGCGTCAAGCCTGAAGCTCCTCTTCCGTGGACCCATCTTAGCTATTATGGCGGGCCGGTGATTTCCAATCTTCAGGTGGTGGTAGTTTTTTGGGGACCCGATGTATATCCTGCTGTCACAGATGGAATTGCGGGATTCTTTCAGAACATCACCAACAGCGCCTACCTCGATCTGCTGAGCGAATATGACACAAATGTTACGCCCATCGGCGGAGGTACGGGCAGCAACCAGTCAATCGGGCGAGGAACCTACGGCGGCTCGTTCACGATCGCCCCGTCGGTTTGCAACGTTACTCCCTGTACCATCACTGACGATCAAGTCCAGGCGGAATTGCTAAGTCAACTCAACGCTGCACAGCTGCCAACGCCAGAGCTCGACAGCAACGGCAACGTTAACACGCTTTACATGATTTATTTTCCTCCCGGGGTAACCATTGAGCTGGAGAACTTCTCAAGTTGTGTTCAGTTCTGCGCCTATCACAACTCCACCAACAGTACTTTCAATTCCAAGACGTTGGTGTATGGCGTAATGCCAGATTTCAGCCCGCCCGATGGCTGTCGCCAAGGCTGCGGTAGCGGAACAGACTTTGAAAACATAACGGCGGTTTCATCACACGAGATCGCAGAGGCAGTTACAGATATAGATGCAGCGTCCAATTCTCCTTATTCTCCTCCCCTGGCTTGGATCGATTCAGCTTTTGGAACCGGAGAAATTGGGGATATCTGCAACCATGAAGATTCCCCAGTATCAACGCCCGGAGGAACATTCACTGTCCAACTGCTTTGGTCTAACCAGCAAAACGCTTGCGTGACAAGCGGGTCACAACCGAGTCTCCAGTTGACTGCGCCGGGCACGGTGACGCCAGGACTATTTCTTAATTCTGTAGTAACCGTCGAGAACCCAGCTGACGCTAGCACTGACATCAGTTTCTCCGGTACGGTTCATTTCACCAGCAGCGACTCGCGAGCTGTTCTGCCTCCCGACTTTACGTTTACGCCCACTGATAAGGGAACGCAAAGTTTCAACGTCATGCTGAAGACGTCCGGAGTGCAAACCATTACAGCGACTGACACGGTAAACAATGCCATTGTAGGTACCGCCTCGGTGACTGTTGCCGGGGCCGTCCTCACGGTCACGCCATCGTTGGCCTTTGGCAATCAGCCCGTTGGAACGGCCAGTCTGGTTAAAACAGTCACTTTGACTAACAACAGCGCCGGAGCGATCGGCAACATTTCTATGGGAATTGTGGGCACTAATACAGGCGATTTTGCTGAGACCGGCACTACCTGTGGCAGCACGGTTGCCGTAAACAACTTCTGTATCGCAAGCGTGACTTTCACTCCGGGCACACTTGGGGCGAGATCTGCCACTTTGATAATTACAGATGACGCGGGCAACAGTCCGCAGCAAATTGCGCTTTCGGGGACGGGGATCGTGCAAGTATCTGTCACACCGGCGGCAATATCGTTCGCCACGACTAGAGTAGGAAAGACCAGCCTCGCCAAAGTGATTCAAGTGAAGAACAATTTGAATACGGCGGTAACGTTTTCAGGGACCCCATTTACATCCACCGGAGCCGATCCCGGCGACTTTACGGAGTCCGCGACTACCTGCGGTAATAGGTTGGCAGCTTACGGGCACTGCACTGTGAGCATTTCATTTACGCCCGCGGCGGTGGGCGTTCGAGCGGCGACGCTGAATGTTTCCGACAGCGGGAATCCGAGTCCTCAGACGGCAGCTCTGTCCGGGACGGGGAAGTGACCAGTTTGCCCGGCGAATAACTCGCCGTTCCCCTTCACCAGCCTTCACATTGACTTTTTTCCACCACATCCCTAACATGGCGGACATTCTTCTAGCAGCCCTGAACTAACTCGCTGTTGATCGGCCAATCCGGCTTCCAGTACCGCCTTTGAAGGTTTCGGCGCGGTGGCTGCAGGGGCCGAGAGCAGGTGGGTTCGTTCAGGCTGGCTCGCCAGAGTTGCCACTATGGCTCACTTCCCTCGCTCCCAAAAATTGCAGCTCCTTACCGGCATGATTTCCGTCGGCCGTTTCGTCTTTCCGGTTGGAATATGCCTTCTGGCCTTAGTGACCGCGTCGTCGCAGGAGCAATCAACGCAACAGACGCAAACGACGCGACCGATTCATATTGTGCGCAGGGCGGTAGGGCCCATCCGGCCGGACCCTCTCGGGCCCACCGCTCAAACGGCGACGGCGCATCTTGGATATTACGGCGGGCCTGTGGTTTCCAATCTTCAAGTGGTTGTGGTTTTCTGGGGATCAGGCGTACGGTCTGTGGTTACTGGTGGGATTGCGGGTTTCTTTCAAAACATCACCAATAGTACTTACTTCGATCTGCTGAGCGAGTACGCCACGACAGTTCCGGCCGTCGGCGGGGGCGCGGGCACGAACCAATCAATCGGGCGGGGAACTTACGGTGGCTCGTTCACGATCGCACCATCGATTTGTCACACAACTCCTTGTACCGTTACTGACCCGGACGTTCAGGCAGAACTCTTAAGCCAAATTAAGCGCGCGCACTTGCCAACACCGGCCCTGGACGCTAGCGGCAATGTCAACACGCTGTATATGATTTACTTCCCGCCGGGAGTAACCATTCAGCTGGGAAACAGCTCCAGCTGCGTGGTGTTCTGTGCATATCACGGGACGACCGGCAGCACATTCAATTCAAAGAATCTCGCCTACGGGGTGATGCCTGATTTCGGTCCGACGACCGGGTGTAGCTCTGGCTGCGGCGCCGGGAGTGAGTTTCAAAACATAACTTCAGTTTCATCTCACGAAATGGCAGAGACGGTTACCGATGTCGATGTCGGACTTGCAACGGCGTTTGCGCCACCGTTGGCCTGGTATGACCCAAATGGAAACGACAAGGATGGGGGCGGGGAAATCGGCGACATTTGTAACGGACAGCAATCCGCAGTGACAACGCCAGGAGGCACATATACTGTTCAGCAGATTTGGTCTAACCAGGCGAACGCTTGTGTGAGTATTGGGTCAAATCCGAGTTTTCAGTTGTCCGCGCCAAGCACTGCGGGACCTGGGGCATCCTTTAATTTTACGGTCACCGCACAAAACCCTAACAGCAGCAGCACCGACACCAGCTTCGCCGGGACGGTTCACTTCACGAGCAGTGATTCGCAAGCCGTGCTTCCCGGGGACTTCGTATTCACGCCCGGCGATCAAGGGACGCAAACTTTCGGTGCTACGCTGCGGACGTCGGGGGCGCAAACCATTACCGCGACCGACACAGTAAACAACGCGATCGCAGGTACGGCCACGGTGACTGTTGGTGGCGCCAACCTAGGAGGTCTTAGTTTCACGCCGACATCGTTGAGTTACGGCAATCAGGCAATCGGAACTACGAGTGTCGTTAAGAAATTTACCCTCACCAACATTGCCGGCGGAACGGTCAGCATAGGTTCAGTCGCAATTACGGGGACCAATGCGGGCGATTTCACGAAGACGGCAACGACTTGCACTAGCACACTCGCTGCAAACAAATCGTGTACCGTGAGTGTGACGTTTACTCCCGGAGCGCTGGGCGCGAGATCCGCCACTCTGGTGATTACCGATGCCGCGAGCAACAGTCCGCAGCAGATTGCCCTTTCGGGGACTGGGGTCGTGCAAGTAGCTATCACGCCGGCAGCCGAGTCCTTTGGTTGGATTACTGTGGGACAAACGAGCGCTACGAAGGTTATCAAGGTAAAAAACAATCTGACGACGACGTTGACGTTCTCCGGTGCTCCGTTCACATTCACCGGAACCGATCCCGGCGACTTTGCGCAGTCCGCGACTACCTGCGGGAGCACGTTGGCGGCTTTGGCGCATTGCACTGTAAGCATTACGTTTACACCCACTGCGCAAGGTATTCGAACGGCGGTGCTGAATGTTGCGGACAGCGGGAACCCGAGTCCGCAGACGGCGAATCTGTCTGGAACGGGGAAGTGACGTGGCTTTGGGCCCGCTTGACTAGTGCCTGCCCTCCCTTTAGAGTTAATTGACGCGGTGTCCCCCAGCCGCCTAGAGGTCCTGTGGTTTTTGAACCTAGGCATTTTCGCGGGAGATACCGGCTCGCCGTTGGCTTCCTCCTCGTATTCGCATCGGTGCTCTTAGTTCCCAACGCCAGGGCCGCCGGCGCTCCGATGATTTCGGGGTTTACACCACAGCACCGCGTCGGCTTTTCCGTAGGAGACCAGTGGGAACCGGCAATCGCGGCCGATGGTTTCGGGCATGTTTATGTCCTTTATCCTCAGTACGGACACATACCGGGATGTCCCAGCTGTCCAACTCCGTCGATGATTCTTCTCGTGAGTGAGGATAACGGGGTTAAATGGCAATCGCCTCGCGAAATCGCGCCGCCGGAGTCTGGGGAATTCGATGCGCAGATTGTGGTGGACCCAGCCGACCAGAAGACGGTCTATGCAGCCTGGCTTCAGAATGACAAGCGAGATACGGTTGTGGCCAAGTCAGCGGATTTCGGGCAGAGCTGGTCGATGGTCATCGCCGATCACGAGAGCAGTGAATCCGACAAACCGGTTCTAGCCGTCCGCGGACAGGATATATATGTTGGTTTCAGCCGATCGCGCAAGATTTGGGTCGCCTCCTCACACGACGGCGGCATTAGTTTTACTTCTGCCAATGTAAGTCCCAGTTCGCGTTTCTCCGAGGCTCTGGCTGGCGGAGCCACGGTTACTCCACAGGGCCATATATTCGTTTCCTGGACAGGTTATCCGCAGAACGATGGGCTCAACGGACGTGCGAATTTGTACGTCAGTGAGTCGTCGGATGGCGGTAGCACCTGGAAATCCACGCTCATGGATCTTTCTGGCGCGCCCCCGGACTGCTCATCTTTTCATTGCGAAGATGGGTACCTGGGAGCCCAGATTGCGGTCGCATCGGATGAGACGGGAACTCTCTATGCGTTATGGAACTCAGGCCAGGCGGACAAAGGTCCAGAGCGAATTTACTTTTCGAGCTTTGTAAACGGCACTACAAGCTGGACGACAAAGGTTGACGTTTCGGATGCGCCGAATGGGGTGGAACACGCTTTCCCGGCTTTGGCAGCTGGTGGCGACGGCGATGTGCGCGTCGCGTGGATGGACTTGCGAAACGGACCCGATTGGAACACCTTCTATCGCAGTTCGCCGAATGGGGGCGCGACTTGGCGGCAGCAGCAACAGCTTACGAATTATGTTAAGGGTTACGGCTACATCCACGCGAATGGGTTTAGTTTCCCATTTGGCGATTATTTTCAGATTGCCATCGACAGCGACAGATTAACTCAGGCAGTTTGGGGCGAAGGGCAAAACTACAAATCTCCCGGCACGATCTGGCACAGCATCGGACGATAATTTTCCAATGGGTAGTGGATAGCTCCGGCAAAATGCTCCCTCCGCTCTTGCCAAGGATTTTTCTGTGTTAATCACGCCCTACAAAGTTCGTCGCATTGACTTCACCCGAATCGAATGTCCGGTGAGCGGCGAGATCACGCGGACAGTTGGCGGACAGCGACGGGCAAGGTTCTGTGTGGTGCAGAGTTGCGACGGCACATTGGGTTCAACATCCAACGTGCGGCTGTCAACGGTCCTGAAGCTAGCATGTGGTCAAGACCGTTCTACTGGGGTTTTCCCTAGCATATGGAGAACATATTCAGTTGTGAAAGCAATTAAATTACCCGCAGATTTGTAGGAATTGATTCTGCAAATCCGCTTAGTCATGAACCCTTATCCACCAACATCACGATGAGTGATCCCCATACTGCAAATACCAATGCACTGATTGCGTAACTGACCCCGTAACCTAAGACTGGCACACGGCTTTCTGCTTTCTCTTGAACCGCAGCTAAACCAGGGGAAGATGTACCGCTCCCGGCGCACGTCCCCAGTAGAATGCCCGGATGTACCCGGAAGATGTAGCGGCCAACAAGAATTGTGAGCAAGTATGGGACCGCGCACACAATCAACCCAGTAACCAAAAGCTCAAGCCCGCTCGAACGCAATCCGCGCACAAAACTCGGTCCAGCGTTAATGCCCACTGTGGCGAGGAATCCATTGAGTCCAAGAGAATCCAATAACCAGATGACGGGTTCAGGCACTCTGGCGAACAGAGGCCGTATCGAATGCAGCCAACCAATGACAAACGAAGCAAGAAGTACGCCCACGGGAAGACCAAGCCCGATTGTGAGTCCGCCCACATGTATCGCGGGCAAGCCAAGCAGTCCGCCGATTCCAATTGCAAGACAAAGCCACACTAGATCCGTCGCATGCGACGCCCGTTCCACTGGACCCAGCCGTGCTGCCACCCGGTCGACGTGTCGTTTTGCTCCAATCAACGTCAGCACATCACCACGTTCCAGCACCACCTTCGACCCTAGCGGCAGTTCCTGTCCCGCCCGCGACACCTTGCGCAAATAAACTCCTCGAGTCGCCACATCCCGTTCCAGCACCTCAACAATCTCAGCCAACGTTCGATGCGCCAGGTCCTTCCGCTCCAGAACGTAATCGACCGCTATGGCAGGTACATCCAGCAGTTGCGGCTCTTCGACCTCGTAGGATTGCAGCGGATTGCCCGTTCCTCCGAGCATTCTCGGACGTCCCGAAAGAACAATCAGGTTCCCTGCGTGCAATCGAAGATCTGGCTCGGCATCGAAAACGCCTTGCGCGTTCTTCACTCTCTCCACAAACACTCGCTCCGGCGAGAACTCACTCTCGATTTCGGCGACGCTCTTGCCATCCATCTTCTCCGACACCTTGTAAGCCCGCATCCCAAACTGCTTGTAGGCTGAGACGCCTCCAATCTCCTCCTCTTTCATGCCCAATTCGTCCTCGAGCTTCTTGCACTCCGCGCGTAGATCAACCCTCATCAGCCAAGGGCCAGCTTGGACAAGCACGAATATTCCCGCAAAAATTGCGACGAGGTACGTCACCGCGTAAGCCACCGTCGCATCCGCTGTTAGTGCGCGACGCACCTCGTCTCCAACGGCCAGCCTTGCAATTGCATCACTTCCTGTTCCCAACGCCTCCGAAGAATGCAAACCACCGGCAAGAAGCCCTGTCGCGGCTCCAGCATCGAACCCGAAGAGAGTCGCTACCGCATATGCAGTAAGGAATCCAGTCACATCGAACAACAACGTCAGTGCCACCTGTGGAAGCGCACTCAGGCCAAAACCCCGGAAGAACTGAGGCCCGGTTTTGTAACCAATGGAAAACAGAAACAAGAGGAAAAATGTTGTGCCAAGTACACCTGGTACGACGATGCCAATCTGTCCCACCGCAACGCCCGCCAGAAGGCACCCCACAATCGGGCCCAGCTTGAACGAGCCTATGCGAACCCTACCCAGCAGATAACCCGCAGCCAGGGTCAGAAACACCGCCAATTGCGGATGATCTCGCAGAGCGTCCCTAGTCCATTCCATCGTCGTGGTCATTCAACGAGACCTCATACGGCTGAGCGGAGAAGACGCGCGTGGCCTTTGATGCTATGGCCTTTGAAACACAGGAAATCCTAATCGCGGAACCCGCCTCTTGGTGATTCGTGGCTATTCGTATAGGGGAGCCAGATCGAAACAACTAACGGAGATGGGTAACCTCGAGAGTACAAATGGATCTTCCACCACAAACTGTAATGGCAACGCTGCCTGATGACGAGTGTGATCGCGTGTCTTCGTCAACCACCAAGTTGAGACAAATGTTCTCCCTTCCCCGGGCCGGAACTTCTTCCTGCGCCGTGCGCATACCAGGGTCAATTAGTGATATGGCCTGTTTACAACAACGGCCGCTCTGATCGGGTCTCAATTCTTTCACTTTGGTTTATAGCAGACACGTACTCCTACATCGCAATTCCCTTCTGCTTCTGCATCGCCAAACGTGGAATCTTGCACGGAACAGAAAAGGTGTATCCCAAAGGCATATCGATTGGAGGTCCCGTTATTGTTTGTTTTGATTAACTGCGGTCTACTTACAGCCCAGACCTTTTCATGATCACTCGACCCGTATGGAGTGATGTGAATGCTTTTTGGAATGTCTTGCGGGCGCAGCTTCGATTGCGTTTTGCGTTTTCCTTTCGTAGCCTGGACTTCGGCTTGCTGATAGGACTCATCGAGCGTTGCATATAAAGGGAGTTTAAGAAAAACCGTTTCGCTAAACTCTTCTGAATCTGACCCCGATAAAGTTCCTGCATAAGAAAATCCTTGTGGGCAGGTGTTTTGAGCACTAATTAGGGAAGATATAAGCAAGAAACTGACAGTGAAGAAACCACCGTACTTCCTCATCGAACTCTCTCCAAGGTTCGCGTTGGTACCACGCGAAAAGATGAGCTAAAACTGCCTCACACAGCTTATTCAAAGATGATGCTCGGCACCTTGCAACTGGGGAAATCCCTAGGATGGTGAAACATCGCCATTACGCTCAACGGCCGGATCGTCAGTGAAATGCCTCGCTGCAACAGGTAGCGCGTTAAACTCACCAGTTTCCCTGACATGCCTCAGAGTCAAAAAGATGTGCTAACGGTCACGGTTTTTGGCAATTCCATCTTCGCGGAGCACTTGGTAACCTTGTCTCGCTTGAAATGGCCCTCGCTGACGTAAAAGTATTTCACTGCAAAGGTTGTGGGTGCGTGGTCGGCAAACTTCCAAGTGCGCACGTTCTTGATCGCATCTGGTACCAACAAATGGGTGACCCGATGTGACTTTCACATTAACAACCTGATGGCCGTCGGTTGTGACCTGCAGAACCACCATGCCTTGCAGCTTCACAGATTCAGCTTTAGAGGGGTACTTAGGGCAATCGAAGGCGGTCACGGTGGGAGAAGGCGTCGTTTCCTGTTGGGCTAGGGACGACACAGGGAAGCAGCAAAGTGCCATAACCAATCCTAGATTGCGCATGGCGTACGTTCTAGCACAACGCAGCAAACGGGCGCGACTGAAAAATCCTCGGTTGTTGGCTCGACTAGCCGGATAATTTTTTAATCGGTAATTAAGCCGCCCGTGAGCTCTGCCAGGCGGTTGACGCTCTTCTCAACGCACCAACTTCTCAGTTCGCCTACCAACTTTTCGGTAGCTCGGGGATCCCAATAGCTGGCGGTTCCGATCTGCACGGCGGTTGCGCCAGCGAGCATGAATTCTATGACGTCTTTGGCGGTGGCGATGCCGCCAATCCCGATGATTGGAATCTTTACCGCCTTATACGCGTCGTAAACCATCCGCAAGGCGATCGGTTTGATTGCTGGACCTGACAATCCGGCGGTAACGTTTGCGATTCGCGGAGTGCGAGTGTCGGCGTCGATGGCCATGGCGATGAAGGTGTTTACGAGCGAGATCGCGTCGGCACCGGCCTCTTCAGTAATGTGCGCCATTTGCGCGATGCTGGTCACGTTGGGAGAAAGCTTAACTATCAGCGGACGGCTGGAGGCGCGCTTGCAAGAGGCGACGAGTTCGTCCAACAAGCGGGGATCTCCGCCAAACTGGATTCCTCCTTGTGCAGTGTTGGGGCACGACACGTTGAGTTCATAGGCGGCGATGCCTTCCGCTTCATTCAGAATTTGAATGGTTTTCTCATAGTCGGCGCGGGTATAGCCGAATATGTTGGCGAATACGACGGTGTTTGGGATCTCCCGCAGGCGGGGCAGTTTCTCCTCGATGAAGGCTCGTGCACCGATGTTTTGCAGTCCGATCGCGTTCAACATGCCGGCCGCGGTTTCATACAGCCTTGGCGGAGGATTGCCGGCCATTGGCTCATTGGAGAGCCCTTTGACCACTAATCCGCCTAGTTGGCCAAGATGGACGATGTCTTCGAATTCGACTCCGTAACCAAATGTGCCGCTCGCAGCTATCACCGGATTTTTAAGGTCAATACCGGCAATGGTGACGCTGAGGTCAGGGCCGTCTGAAGATGCACGATTGGGGGTCATTGGCGATTCCGCGATGCGATGAAGATGAGCCTGAAACAGCTCAAGGTCGAAAGGTTGTGCGGGGGAAGCGGAAGCTTCATTGGAAGATAGTTTACAGGCTGTGCAGAGTCCGGGCAAAAAAGGTCTGCGTGAGTAGGGATGATTCGGGATCACTTAAGGCGTTTGGATTGATTGTCCATTTTTCTGTACAGTAGTGAGTCCGTATGCTTGATCTGAATTTTGTGCGCGACAATCTACCGCTGGTGGAGGAAAAGCTGCGTCTGCGCGGCATGAATCCATCCCAGGTGTTGAAAGACTTTGGCCAGGTGGACTCCCAGCGCCGTCAGGCAATTTCCGCGGCGGAAACTCTGAAGGCACATCGCAACCGGGTTTCGGAAGAGATTGCAAGCAAGAAAAAGAGTGGAGAGGACGTTAGCGAACTCATCGGGACCACAAAAACCTTTCGCGAAGACATTCAACAGCTGCAAAAAGCAGCCGAAGAGTACGATGAGCGCCTTCGAAAAATCCTGACTGGGATTCCTAATTTGCCCCACGATAGCGTGCCGGCAGGGCGTTCCGCGGAAGACAATGTTGAGGTCCGGCGTTGGGGATCGCCGCCAGAATTCGATTTCACTCCAAAGCCTCACTGGGAGATTGGCGAACAACTCGGTGTGCTGGACCTCGAACGGGCGGTGAAGATTACCGGGGCGCGATTCGCAGTTTATTGGGGCATGGGTGCACGGTTGGAAAGGGCGCTGGCGAACTTCATGCTTGATCTCCACACGGGAAATCATGGTTATACCGAAGTGTTGCCGCCGTGCCTGGTAAATTCCGACTCTATGTATGGGACGGGACAATTGCCGAAATTTGCCTCGGATCTCTTTCGAGTGCCGCATGGTGAAAAAGATTTGTGGCTGATTCCGACGGCCGAGGTTCCGGTTACAAATCTTTATCGTGATGAGGTTCTCGACGCGGCGCGGCTTCCAATTTCACTCACTGCTTACACGCCATGCTTTCGCAGCGAGGCAGGGTCTTATGGGAAAGACGTGCGCGGGATCATCCGGCAGCATCAGTTTCAGAAAGTTGAACTCGTAAAGTTCGCGCGTCCCGATGATTCCTATCAGCAATTGGAAAAACTTACGCAGGATGCGGAAACGGTGCTGCAAAAGCTCGGATTACACTATCGTCTAGTCGCGCTTTCCACCGGTGATATGGGATTTTCGTCTGCCAAGACTTATGACATTGAAGTCTGGCTGCCTGGGCAGAACACGTTTCGCGAGATTTCTTCGTGTTCCAATTTTGAGACCTTTCAAGCTCGCCGAGCAAACATACGGTACCGGCCTGAAGGAAAAGGGAAAAGCGAGTTCGTTCATACCTTGAACGGAAGCGGACTGGCGGTTGGCCGAACCTGGTTGGCGATCATGGAGAATTACCAGAGGGCTGACGGCACTGTAACCGTTCCAGAAGCGCTGCGTGGCTACATGGGAACGGATCTGATCACCGCAAAACAGTTCTGACAATGGGCTCATGGATCGCTATCATTGCCAGGACGAGACGCAGACGCTAGACTCTCTCAAGGATCGAGGCACCTACGACAAGCACGAGTACTAGCGCGACTTCAGTGCAGACCTCCCTGCCGATGACGGGAATTTGGCGCACAATTCGGGATTACATTCTCTGGTCTTACGAGCGGGGCACGATTCAATATGACGTTATGGTGACACTGATTTTAATCTTTTTATTTTTCTCCCCATACTGGATCGACTTTAAAGACAAACCAGTGCAGCTGAACCCCCATCGTATGGAAGTGCTTGTCGTTCCCGATGCACACGGTGGTTTGATCTTTCAGATTGAAGGTTCTGCGGTTCAAGCGAAACAGGATGACAAAGTACGAGCCGAGTTATTACGGATCATCGCGCCGATATCGGGCGCCGTCGACATCGACAAGGTTGAGGCTGAACGGGACAAATCCGGACGTGTATTGAGCTATAAAGTTTGGGTACACAAAGTGCAATAGCCGAATTTTAAAGCAGTTGGCCCAGCTTCAAATGCAAACTCAAAGTCGGTTTTTGTGCTGCAAGCGTCTCTGCGTGCTTCTTTTGCTGACGGGATGTGTTTCTGCCCAGCAGGCTACAACGTCCCAACCTGACGATCGATTGAAGATGGTTCTAGAGCGGCTCGACCGTACGGCGGCCAAGTTTCGCTCAGCCGAAGCTGACTTCGAGTGGGACCAGTATCAAAAGGTAGTGGATGAGATCGAAAAGCAGCGTGGCAAAGTGTATTTTCGCAAGGCTGGAGATGACACGCAGATGGTCGCTGAGGTGACAGATCCTCCGCCACCGAAAATCGTTCTGTTTAGCGAAGGGAAGGTGCAGCTGTTTCAGCCGAATACCAATCATGTGGATGTATACAGCACAGGCAAGAACAAGGAAGCCTTTGAAAGCTTTTTGGTACTTGGCTTCGGGGGCACTGGGCGAGATATGCTGAAGTCCTTTGACGTGACTTACGGCGGGACAGACAAAATTGATGGAGTTGATACCGACAGGCTGGAACTCGTTCCTAAATCGGATAAGGTCAAAGGAATGTTTAATCACATCGAACTTTGGATTGACGCGCGAGGCATCTCGATCCAGCAAAAGCTAATCTCACCTGAGGGAGATTACCGGCTCAACAAGTACTCGAATATTGTTTTGGACAAGAAGCTGTCTGACAACCTCTTTAAGCTCAAGACGAATAGCAAGACTCAAATTGATATTCACTAGCCCGCTTCGGCAAGCTGAAGATTTAAACTGAAAAAGAATTTATGGGGCGTTATACTGCAAAAGAAATAAGAGAAGTGAAGGTTCGAGGAGTATTGGTTTACTAGTTCCTTATGGCCAAGGTTTTCACCATTCCGGTCCCGCCCAAAATTGGACGCAAGCGCCGTGAGCGCACTTCCGATCCCCGCTACGTGGATGGGCAGCGCCTGCTAGTGGAGGCGATGAAATATCTTGCGCAATCTGATCCAGTCAAGAATCGCGGTGCCATCGCACTGCTGTCGGAGCACGTGCGAACGCGCTTCCGCATGACCGATTCGCCGCTTGGGTAGGTTTCCTTCGTCAGGCCGCCCTATTGCGCAATTTTCTCTGGAATGCAGCGGCCGCTAAGACTATTACGACCGGATAGCACTCCAGCATGTATCGCGGCTCGGGATTTTCCAGGCTGCCGAGAAACAGCGACCTCACTACAACAAATGTGAGCAACAGGTCGAGATGATTGAATGTTCCGCGAGCTTTCCCTCGAACTTTTCCCAGAACTAGGCCGACGAGGGCGGCGGCCACGTAGAAGATCCCAATTATGCCCAGACCGACGGCCAGAACCGACCATTTCGGTTCGTCGTTGAATTCCCACCAACGGGTGTCGGACGGCAGCATTTCAGTCCGGGGGCGCAGCCACATATCGGCAATCCGCAACGCCGGTAGGCAAAGATAGTATCGAAATGGGGAGTGCCTTACCCGCTCCGATGCCAGTTTGCCGAACTCTGCGTCGATTTCTGGACTCACGTGGAGCGCCGAATTGTAAGCGTCGATAGTTTGCAGCGTCTCTTGCCGCTGGAGCGGCGAATCAAAGGCGCGATCCGGTAATTTTTCAGGGTCGACCTGCTGGCCTGGGACTTGCCAATAAACCTCTTCCACAGAGGCATAGTCGATGATCCAAGTCTTTATCCAGCGATTGAACCCCATGGGTACGAATTCGTTTTCCTCGTTGGCATAGCGGGGCGCAAGCGGTTGGAAACGATGCATAGTGTGCAGATTACGCAACGTCCAGGGAATTAATGGTGCGATTGAAAATAGTCCGACGACGACAGCAGCCCGGAGAAAATATACAGCCTGGGTTTTCTTGCGGCGCATTTGAATGATCTGCCACGCGAGAAACAACTCGAGGGCAACCAGCAGGATTCCGCCATCGGGCCGCAGCAACATAGCTGCCGCGGTAGCAAACCCGCATCCCATCCATGGGCCGACGGTGCCGGCGTCAGCAGACTCAAGGCCAGCCACTGCGAAATTCAGAGCAAGCGTGGTGAAGAAGATCTCCAACGATTCGGTAAGAGCCGCGGCCGCGTAGTTGGCCAGGAACGGGCACAGTGCAGCCAGGAGAAATGCGGCCTTTGAGGCGTTTTCAGCAACCACCCGGCGCGCCAGATTGGCAATGAGAAAACACGTGCCGAGGTCAACGAACATTTGCACTATTAGCGCGGCGCGGTAGTGGTCGATCCCGAAAATTGCGAAAATCGCAGCCAGGAAAGCGGGATAGCCTGGCAATCGAATATAAGTTGGGACGACCTCGCCGGCGGAGGAGAGGCCGTAGACTCCGTGCTGCAACCAGTTTTTCGCTATGTCCCCGTAAATAAACGAGTCGGTCGTGACGCTGGGAAAGCGAAAAATGAAAACCAGCCGAAGAGCGATCGCGGCGATCGTGGCTGCAATGAAAAATCCCTTAGACTCACGGACGATCTTTAGCATGAGGGCAGCATGATGGCCGCATGATGGCAACACGATGGAAATATACCTGTTTCCAAGTTCGCATTGGTTCAGATAATAGCCAGCGCTATTGTGTTTGACCCTGTACTTCCTGCGGCTTACGATGGGGTTGGATTAAATGGACCGATCTGTTTTTTACGACCCTCGACAGTCCCGCTGGAAGCGACTAAGAACTGTCTTCGACGTAGTTGGCCTTGCCCTGATGCTGCTGGTGATTTTCTTCGTTTACAGCGCATTGCGCGGGCAACCACTTCCGGGGCTGCTTTTACCTACGGAAAAAAAGCCCTATCACGCTCTAAAAGAGAACGAGAAGGAGAAGGCCAAAGAGCGTCGCCGCCTTGCCGTAAAGAGAGGACACCTCAAATCTGGCACCCGGGTTTCGCAGGTCGAACTGAATACCGATCAGGGTCTCCGAGCCGCTTTTTATGTTCCATGGGACGCGGCCAGCTATTCTTCCCTTCGTGAGTATGCACACCAGCTTGACCTGCTTTATCCGGAGTGGCTGCATGTGCTTACGCCCGATGGCCATCTTCAGGGAGTCGACGCCCAAACTAATAAATTCTTTGACGTTGTGCAGGGTTCGGTCATCCGTCCCGTCGACGAAAAGGTCATGCCGTTCCTCAAGTCCGAGGACACTGGCCTGGAAGTTTTCCCCTTGGTCAACAATTTCAATGGAACCGATTGGATCGACATTAGCGCCTTCTTGAACGACGCAGGGGCGCGTGCTCGGTTCCGGCAACAGATCACGACATTCCTAGCCAGCGATAAATATCGCGGACTGATGGTGGATTTCGAAGCCTTCCCCAAGAATGGTCAAGCTGGATTTCTTGCTCTCCTCCACGAACTGTCCGCGGATTTGCACGCTCATGGAATGAAGTTGTACGTGAGTGTGCCGCCGCGCAACACCGAGTGGAACTATCCGGCCGTCGCGGCAGCTGCGGACGGGATAGTTCTCATGAATTATGACGAGCACTATCCCGGGAATCCGGGGCCAGTGGCCTCGCAAGACTGGTTCGAAGCGAACCTTCAGGCGATGTCGAAAATCATTCCGCAAAACAAGCTTATCTGCGCCATCGCGAATTATGGGTATGACTGGGTGCGCAGGACAAAAAAAGGCAAGGTGCCCCCCGGCGTCAAGGATTTCAACGTATCGGTGCAGGATGCCTGGCTCACGGCGCGGGATTCTGAGGAAGACATCGATTTCGATGGAGATGCTTTAAATCCTCACATTCAATACCTTGATGAACACAATCTGCAACACGACGTTTGGTTCCTTGATGCCGTTACCGCGCTCAACCAAATGCGAGCCGCGCAGGATGTTGGGATAAAGACATTCGCTCTTTGGCGGTTGGGATCGGAGGACCGCTCGCTTTGGGCGGTATGGGACACGCCGGGAGACGCGACGGCCTCTGACCGGCTAAGAGATGTTCCTCCCGGACAGGACGTCGATATGGAGGGGGCAGGGGAGATCCTGAAGATTGAGGCGGTCAAAGCCAACGGCACGCGAGTAATGACCGTTGACCCTGCGTCCAAACAGATAACCGACGAGAGTTTTGATCCGCTGCCCGAGCCTTATCGGGTTGCACGTTATGGATCGAGCAACAGCGAAGTAGCGATAACCTTTGACGATGGCCCCGATCCGCAATGGACACCCAAAATACTTGACGTTTTAAAAAGTAAGAATGTACCGGCTGCTTTTTTCCTGATCGGTCTGGCGGCTGAAAATAATTCCGCGCTGACGTCGCGTATTTATCGGGAGGGTCACGAAATCGGGAATCACACTTTTACGCATCCCGACATCAGCAACCTTTCCGGCAATTACATGAAGCTCGAGGTCAATCTCACGGAACAGCTGTTTGCCAGCCGTTTGGGAATAAGAACAATTCTGTTTCGTCCGCCCTATTCCATCGATGCAGAGCCTGACACTGAAGACCAGGTTCGACCGCTTGAGTTCACGCAGAACATGGGATATATCACCGTGGGCGACAAAATTGACACGAATGACTGGCAGGGTCCTTCGGCGGCGCAGATTACCTCGGACGTGCTTCGGCATCTTCCCCCCTGCGCGCCGGGTGACTTGCACTGCGGCAACATCATTCTCATGCATGACGGCGGAGGCAACCGGCTTCAGACGTTGCTGGCGCTGCCGAAGATCATCGATGGAATTCGCGCCAAGGGTCTTCAGATCGTCCCCGTTTACCAATTGATCGGGAAGACTCGGGCGGACGTAATGCCATCCATTTCTGGCGACGAACGCTGGGCTGCGACGCTGATCCGGATCACGTTCTTTCTTTACGGATTCGTTAACCAAGCCATCACTTGGACGTTCTTTCTCGGCGACGTTCTGATGACCGGGCGGCTAGTGATTATTGGCACACTCGCAATATTCGACCGTTTCCGGCAGCGGTCACACACTGGGGCGGAAGATGCGGCGTCTTACAAGCCGTCCGTAGCTGTGCTGGTTCCTGCGTACAACGAAGAAAAGGTTATTGAACGTACGGTCCGCGCCGTGCTCGCTTCGAACTACCCCAACTTTCGCGTGATCGTCATTGATGACGGTTCCAGCGATAACACTCTGGAAGTCGCGCGCCGCGCGTTTGTTGGGGAAGAAGCTTCGGGTCGGGTACTCGTCCTTACAAAACCAAATTCGGGCAAAGCCGAGGCGCTTAACTTTGGCCTTCAACATGTCGAAGACGAGATCTTCGTTGGCATAGATGCCGACACCGTGATCGCTCCCAGGGCGATCTCGCGATTGATTCCGCATTTCCTGAATCCGAAGGTAGGAGCGGTTGCGGGAAACGCTAAAGTGGGCAACCGGGTCAATTTGTGGACGCGCTGGCAGGCCCTGGAGTACATCACCAGCCAGAACTTTGAACGCCGTGCTCTAAACACTTTGGGCGCGGTGAGCGTAGTACCGGGTGCAATTGGCGCGTGGAGAGTTTCCGCTGTTCGCGAGGCTGGCGGCTACCACACGGATACCGTTGCTGAAGACGCGGACCTGACGATGAACCTTCTCCGGCGTGGTTATCGGGTGGAGTATGAGGACTTAGCCCTTGCATATACGGAAGCGCCGATCAGTGCGAACGGACTGATGCGGCAGCGCTTTCGGTGGTCCTTTGGGATTCTGCAAGCGGTATGGAAGCACCGTGCCGTGTTCGCTCGAAAAGGCGCGCTGGGTTGGGTCGCTTTACCTAATATCGTGATCTTCCAAATTCTGCTGCCATTGGTCTCGCCATTAATAGACATTATGTTTTCGGTTGGCGCGATCTGGTATTTTGTTCAAAAATGGTTTCATCCTGAATCGACGGACCCCGCCAATTTCCAGCGCCTGGTAATCTTTTTCGCTGTTTTCCTGGTGATCGATTTCATAACCTCAGCCATCGCATTCGCATTGGAGCGCCGCGAACCCGAGGTGCGCGAAGATGTGTGGCTGCTAAGCCAAGTCTGGCTGCAGCGTTTTGCTTATCGCCAGTTATTTTCGGTTGTGCTCTTCAAGACGATAAAACGTGCAATACAAGGCCAGCGGTTTGCGTGGGACAAACTGGAGCGCACCGCGGACATGAGTTACATTCCGTCCGAGAAGGAAGATTCGTTGCAACTACGTTGACCCTAGCTAGTTTCCGCTTGTTGAGCTTCGCTCAACCGGAAAGCCGAGGCGGCTGTCCCTACGCGGCCTGAATTGGTTAGAGGCTTGCGGCGCGAAGGCGCTTTGACAGCCCTTGGGGGTCGGTTGCGTGGGCCAGGGCGGTTTGCAGTTCCACAATTTCGGCGCGGACCAGCTTTTCTATCTCGGCGTCGAAATGCTGCATGCCCTCTGGTTCCCCTGTCCTCATAGCTCGCAGTAGGTTATCTCCGAGACTGTCTCCGGATGCGATACATCCACGAGTCTGGATAGAGGGCCTCAGAATCTCCACAGCGGGAACGAGGCGCGTGCCCTTTGCGCTTGGAATGAGACGCTGCGAAATTATGTACCGGAAGGTTGTCGCGAGGCGCTCTCGGATCGAGGACTGATCACCTGGCGGGAATGAGCTGACTATGCGTTCCACTGTTCTGGCGGAATCAACCGTATTCATGCTGGATAGGACGAGATGGCCGCTTTCGGCCGCCTGTAGAACCAGTTCAATAGTTTCCCGGTCATGCATTTCGCCGATCATGATTACTTTCGGCGCTTGCCGCAATGCGGCGCGGAAAGCCAATGCAAGACTTGGAGTATCACTGTGCAATTCCCGTTGATGAACGGTGGCGCGCTTGTGATTGTGCAGAAATTCGATGGGATCTTCGATAGTAATGATGTGACAATTTTGTTCCTGATTGATGTGATCGAGAATTGCCGCTAAAGTTGACGACTTTCCAGACCCACGCGGGCCCGTGACCAGAACGATTCCATCTCGAAGGGTAGCGACTCCTTTCAACTGATCCGGCAGATGAAGTTCCGTTAAGTTTGGAATTGCGCTGGGAATTACTCTCATGATCACGGCACAACTTCCGCGCTGAATAAAGATATTCACGCGGAAACGGGCTAAACCTGACAACCCGTAGGAAATGTCGCAGGAACCCTGCTCCCGCAGCAACGTAATCGCTGTCTTGTTGTTCCCAATTAGATCGGAAGCGATTCGCCTGGTGTCATCGGCGTTGAGACGGGTGATGAAGGATGACACTCCAGCCAACTTGCCGTGAGTTTCCACTTGGGGAGCGCGGCCCGGAGAAAAAATCAGATCGCTGACATGGTCGTGCGCCCGCAACATGACGGTTAGAACGTCTGAGGTGGAGACCGCGCTAAAATCCCCGGCGGTGACTCCATCCGAAATGTGGGCGGTGCGAGGTGCGGCCATAACCCAGAATTAAAATAACCCAGAATTAAAGACGATCGCGTCGCGAACGGTGGCAACACGGGGACGCGTCAAACTCTAACTCTATCGAAACGGCTGTGGCGCTTCTACGAACGTGAGACTTAGAGACTTTGGTAATGATTCGGAGGGTTATTTGACAGGCAAAAAACAAGGGGGCTTCCGCCCCCTTGTCATTGCAATCCGCTATGTCTACTTTTTGGGCTTCTTTTTGGTGGTGCCAAACGTGGTCTCTACGGGCGCTCCCAGGCTGGCGAGCATCGCCTTCGAATCTTCGGCATGCGGTCCGTTGGGCTGGAGCTCGAGATATTTGTTGAAGGCCTCGGCAGTGCCGTCCGGAGCGACCATTTTGTCGCCTTGGAGGGTAGCCGCACCCACCATATTCGTGGCTTTGTAATAGTAGGCATCCGCATGATTGGGATCTGCGGCGATGGCTTTATCGAAAGCCTCAATTGCATTCTGGCGGATCTTCGGGTCATTCGTTTTGTTAATATTCGTCAGTGTTGCGCCCATGTTGAAATAGTAGGTGCCGGCGCCCGCTGGATTGAGCTTGGCGGCTTGGTCGTAATCTTGTACGGCTTCATCAACCTTTCCATCATTTGTCTTCGCACGGGCCATGTTGTTGTACATTGCCGCGAGTTGAGCATTAGCGTCAGGTTTAGCGCCGCTTTCCATTGACTTCTTTTTGAGATCCACGGCTTTCTGGTAATCCTGGATCGCCTGGTCTAGCATTTTCGTCTTTGCGGCTGGATCGGTTTGCTTCATCGCCGCCCCTGCGTAAGCATCCGCGAGACTCGCCCAGAGCACATCACGGGTTGCATCCATTTGAGTGGCTTCAGTCAAGGTGCTAACGGCGGCATCGTAGTCGCCTGCTTTCATTGATTGGTTTGCCGCAGTCAGTTTCTCATTCAAGGACTTAACTGTTACAACCTCTTTCTGTTGTTTCTCCACTTGTTCCTGCTGTTGCTTTAACTGTTCTGGAGAAACACCGCTTGCCTTTGCCGAGGCCTCCTGCTCTTTCTTCAAATCGAAATCTTGATCTATCTCGTCTACTGCGACGTGAATTGAGTCAAGGTGAAATACCTCTTTGCCGTCCAACACAAGTATCGCCTTGTACATCCCCGGCATGATGCCTAGAGAGAAGTACTCGCCTTTGCTGTTCGTCTTTATCTCATATTTTCGACCATTGTCTTGATTGAGCCACCTGACGAGTGCGCCGCTAACGGGCTTACCGTCCGCGTCCCTAACTACACCTTTCACAGACCCCGTAGCCTGGGCGAGAACCGTGGACACAAGTACGTTCGCGCTTAGCAGCGCCACTAACAGAACCATAAGACATTTCTTCATTGTGTTTCCTCCCGACGCGATCTCCTTGCACACAAATTGCGTCAAATCATAACCTATCCGGTCTTGTGGCCGAGACATAGCGAATAGGGTCCGCGACCCCGGCTTCCCGGAAAGCTCGCAAACGTAAGATGCAGCTATCGCACTCTCCGCACGCCTGATCCTCCCGAACGTAGCAAGACCAAGTTAAATCGAAAGGAGCGGCCAATTCAATACCTTGCCTGACAATCTGCGCTTTGCGCATTTTGATCAACGGAGTAACGATTTCAATTTTGCCCTCTTTGGTCCCGGTCTTTACGACCGCGTTAAAAGCGTCGTAATATACCGGGCGGCAATCGGGATAGCCGGAGCTGTCCTGCTCCACGGCTCCAATGTATACCTTCAGCGCCCCTAAGACTTCTGCCCAGCTCACGGCGACTGCCAGAAAATGTGCGTTCCTGAAAGGCACGTAGGTTACTGGAATGGGGGATTCAGGCGACGAAGGGGCTGCCGCGATCGGTACCGCGATGTTCGTGTCGGTTAACGCCGACCCCCCTATCGCGCGCAGGGCATCATTCCGCACGATGAGGCGTTCCCGAATTCCCAAACGGTCGCAAATACTTTCAAATGCACTGCGCTCGCGCTGCTCGGTACGCTGCCCATAGCTGACGTGCACTGCTGCAGCATCGTGATCGCGCGCGGCGATCGCGGCACAGACGCTGGAGTCCATTCCGCCGCTCAATAACACTACCGCACGCGCTCTTTCTGCCTGACCCATTTTCTGACTGTGGAATTGTGCGCTTTGAAACTCGTTAGACGCCTTTCAACGCCGGATCCCAAATAAATTTGTGCAGTTGCAGGCTGAGCCGGGCGGGAACGTTGTCAGCCAACATCCATTCAGCCAGTTCGCGCGGATCGACGCAACAATGGGACGAGTCGCGGGTTCCCGCAGCATCTTTCGCGAACGCTGGCGAGAAGAGCACCGCATTCACGCGCCGGTCGAGAACATGTTGAGCGACAAACGCCCGCGCAAAATCGTAATCATCACGGCTGGCGATTACGAACTTGACCTCGTCTTTGGAATCGATAACGTCGAGATTTTGCATTCGAAATGTATCCGAAGCACCAGAATCCGGACACTTCACGTCCACAATCTTGACCACGCCTTTCGGCACTGATTCGAGGGGGCGCTCGCCGCTGGTTTCAAGCAGGACGGTGAATCCAGTATCCAGCAAGCTTTGCATCAGCGGCACTACTTCGCGCTCCTGGAGGAGCGGTTCCCCGCCGGTGATCTCGACCAACCCTCCGCCGGGATTCAGCTGCTCAACTCGTTGCAGCACTTCTTGCAGTGCCATGCGGTGCCCGCCAGTAAACGTGTATTCGCTGTCGCACCAATCGCATCGCAGATTGCAACCCGTGAGCCGCACGAACACGCACGGCAAGCCCGCGTACGTCGACTCTCCCTGAATCGATTTAAAGATTTCGGTTATGTACATTGAATCATCCGCTGTTAGCGGTTGGCTGGCGTCTATTCCGAATACGTCGCGGTAGTTGTGTCAGTCTCATAGACGGTGACATTTTTTACCCAGACCCGTCCGTTGGTCACAATATTGAGCTCGGCATTTGTCTCATCGAAGAAATATTTGGAAAGATTTTCAGCGGACGGATTTAGCACGGTGAACGGTTCTATATCGTTAATCATCTGATGGTCGAGCCGATCAGTCACGTGTCTCATAACTTCCCGCAGGTCTTTGAAGTCGAGCAATAGTCCAGCCTTATCCAACTCGTCGCCGGCAAGAGTGACGCGAAGTTTGTAATTATGCCCATGCGGATTCTCGCACTTGCCTTTGTAGTTGCGGAGGTAGTGGCCAGCAGCGAACGAATCCTCAACTGTGACTTCGTACATGAACCTCCTTCAGATTTTGATGCTGACACTATTGTATCGCGGAGACGCGGCTTGGTTTCTGACTGGCAGATTCTGGCCAGCTTCGCTTGTGCGCCCGGCGGAGCGAGATCCGCTAGTTGTGATCAAAAAAACGTTGAACATCCGCGAAGTCTGTGGTCCTCCGATAAGACGGCAAACTCTCGACGAAAACTCTGCCGTAAGATTTCTTTAGTATTCGATTGTCCAACAACACTAACAATCCACGATCATGCAGGGATCGGATCAGCCGCCCGAATCCTTGCTTCAGCGTGATTACAGCTGCGGGAACCTGGTAGTCAAAGAATGCATTTCCGCCTTCGGCATCAATCGCCTTCACTCGCGCCGCGACAATTGGATCGCTCGGCACCGCGAACGGAAGGCGGTCGATAATTACGCAACTCAGCTGCTCTCCTTGTACGTCCACGCCTTGCCAGAATGAGGACGTGGCGAATAACACCGCGTTGGGAGTAAGACGGAATTCCTCGAGCAGCGCGTTCTTGGGAGCATCTCCCTGCAAGAACATGGGAAAATCAAGCTGTTGCGACACCCGCTCGTACACCTCTCTCATCTGCAAATAGCTGGTGAAGAGAACAAACGCCCGCCCGCGAGTGATTTCGAGAATTTTGCTAATGCGCGCGGCAGCAAGCGCCGGGAATTCCGGAAGGCGTGGATCGGGGAGATCGGGAGGAACGTACAGCAATGCCTGACTCTCATAATCGAAATGAGAAGGCAGCAGAAGCTCTCGTGGGTGATCAAGTCCGAGCCGCCGTCGCATATAGTCGAAGCCGCCTTCGACAGAAAGGGTCGCGGATGTCAGAACGCCGCAGTCCAGTTTGTCGAACAGCGCCATTTTGAGGATGGGAGCGACATCGATGGGCGTGGCTTGCAGGAATACGTTGTCCCTCGCGCGGCCTGCGACGCCACGGACGTTCCGCCGCTCGATCCAGAAAACAGTATTGAGGCTTTGCTCTTCCATCAGGAAAGACAGCGAATGGTCGAGTTCGGCTGCGCGACGTGAAAATGCGAAAATCTCTTCGGGTTTTTCGGGAAGCACTTGCAATTCCGATTCGAGCCTTCGCAGCGATTGCCGTAGCGCGAGGTACTCTTCGCCATTCTCCTCCAGAAAGTCGCGGCGATTTTCGAAAGCGAAGCGGCCTTTGCCCGTCGGCAAGAGAGAAAAAAATAATCCGGAGGAGTCGCGAAGACTTCCGATTGCACCGGACAGCGCCGCCGACATGGTGCGGTTGCGCTGGAGGGATTGCTCCACGTCACGCGCCAACTCGTCCATGCGACCGTTGCTAACACTCACCCCAAAGTAGTTGCTGGCAGTGTCTTCCAACTCATGCGCCTCATCGAAAATGACCGCGCCGACATCAGGCAAAATGCCAGCATCGGGGGCATTCTCCGCACCCTTCTTGATCATCAAGTCAGCGAAGAACAGATGATGATTGACGATTACGATGTCGCTCTTCATTGCCCGCCTTCGCATTTCGGTGATAAAACAGCGATCCCACTCGCTGCACTTCTGACCAGTACATGCCTCTGCCCGCGCATCGAGTTTGTGCCACAGCGGGCTTGTCTCGGAGACAGAGACAAGTTCCGCACGATCGCCGGTTTCGGTAGTTTTCTCCCAAGCTGAGATAGCGGCGAAGTCATCGATCTCGTCAAGGCCGTTCAACACAGGGTGAGCGTTTAGTTCATAAAGCTTCTTTCGGCATAAATAGTTGTTGCGACCCTTCATGTAGCAGACGCTCAACTTGCCGCCGCCATTGGGGAAGAGAGCTTGCTCAAGAAAAGGAATGTCTTTGTGGAAGAGTTGTTCCTGAAGATTCTTCGTGCCGGTAGAAATAATCACGCGCCTTCCAGATTGAATCACTGGCAGAAGATAGGCGAGGGTCTTGCCGGTTCCGGTTCCAGCCTCCACGATCAGGTGACGCTTCTCTTCGAGAGCCTGTGCCACCGCTTGCGACATTTGAAGCTGGCCGCGGCGGAATTCGTAAGCTGGATGCGTTCGCGATAGCAATCCGCCGGGCCCGAAGAATTCGTAGAGGCTTGGGCGATGCTTTTTAGGACGTAAATCGGCGGAAACTGCGGGCTGCGGGCTTGAAGTCACGGAGCCTCTATAATACTCACTGCCGCCCTCAAGGAGAACGCTTCTTGGCACTATCGCAAGACCCGCTCTGGTACAAAGATGCAGTCATTTATCAAGTCCATGTGCGGACTTTTTATGACAGTAATGGCGATGGCGTCGGCGATTTTCGAGGCCTGGCTCAGAAATTGGACTACCTGCAAGAGCTTGGGACCAATGCCATCTGGCTAATGCCATTTTTCCCGTCGCCACTGCGCGATGATGGCTACGATATAGCCGACTACCGGTCGGTTCATTCGAGTTATGGCACGCTCGATGACTTCAAGTTATTTCTAGACGCGGCACACCAGCGTGGCATCCGAGTGATTATTGAAATGGTGCTGAATCATACTTCGGATCAGCATCCATGGTTCCAGGAATCTCGCAGGTCTCGCGATAATCCTCGTCGCGACTGGTATGTCTGGAGTGAAACTGACACGCGGTATCGTGGTGTCCGCATTATTTTCACTGATACCGAACTCTCCAACTGGGCATGGGACCCGGTCTCAAAGGAATACTACTGGCATCGTTTTTTCAGCCATCAGCCTGATCTCAACTATGACAATCCCGCGGTACGCGAGGAGATGTGGAACATAATGAAGTTCTGGCTGGAGATGGGAGTCGACGGTTTTCGGCTGGATGCTGTGCCCTATCTGGTGGAACGAGAGGGTACGTCGTGCGAAAACCTTCCTGAGACACACGCCGTCCTGAAAGACTTCCGCGCGCGCCTTGATCGAGAGTTTCCGGGGAGAATGCTTTTGGCGGAAGCGAACCAATGGCCCGCCGATCTGCGTCCGTACTTCGGAGATGGCGACGAATTCCACATGGCATTCAATTTCCCGCTGATGCCCCGGATGTTCATGGGTCTAAAACTTGAGGATCGCAAACCGATCACTGAAATTCTGCAGCAGACGCCGGCTATTCCGGATGTGTGCCAATGGTGCCTGTTCCTCCGCAACCATGACGAACTCACTCTTGAGATGGTGACCGACATGGAACGGGATTACATGTATGACGAGTATGCCAAAGACAAGGGCATGCGGCTGAATGTTGGAATTCGGCGCCGCCTCGCTCCGCTTCTGGATAACGACCGCCGACGTATCGAGCTCATGAACGGCATGCTGCTGTCGTTACCGGGGACGCCAATCATCTATTACGGAGACGAGATTGGCATGGGGGACAACGTAAATTTGGGAGACCGCAATGGTGTTCGCACTCCGATGCAATGGGACGGGGGATGGAATGGCGGTTTTTCGTCAGCCGATCCAGAATCCCTCTACTCGCCTCTTATGTTGAATCCTGTTTATGGGTACCAGGCTATTAATGTCCAGGCGCAGAAACGCTTTGACCATTCACTCCTCTCCTGGATGAAACGCATCACAAGAGTCCGGAAATCGTTGCCGGTTTTTGGCCGCGGTTCGATGGAATTTCTTTACCCGGCAAACCATCGAGTACTCGCATATGTACGCGAGTTGGGGAAAGAACGGATTCTGGCGGTGAACAACCTTTCCAGTTCAGCGCAGGTGGTGGAGCTGGATTTGAAGCGCTACAAGGGGGATATTTTGATTGAGATGTTCGGAAGGAATATCTTTCCTCGCGTGGGAGACCTGCCGTACCTGTTGACCCTGGGTCCTTACCAGTTCTACTGGTTTCGCATGCGAAAAATTTAACGGTAAAAATCTGACAAATAGAAGACTTGACCAATACATCTTTGCTAGCCCGTACCCATTATCCTGCGTCATGATAGTGCCAGGAGGAGATTAATTGGCCGAGGGAAGCATTCTTACGGATGATTTTCTTCGCGAACTGATGAATGTCGGCGAAGTCGACATCCTCATCGGCGTGCCGACGCTCAATGCCGCCGCAACGGTTGGCCCGGTGGTGCAATGCGTGCGCGCCGGACTGCTGAAATATTTTCCGCGGCAGCGTGCTGTGATCATCAACGTCGACGGTGGATCTAGAGATTCGACTCAAGACTTGATCCGGGCAACGGCAATCAGCGATTTGGGTCGCGCCTCAAATCCCAATGCGTTGCGTACCCTGCACTCTATAAGCACAACTTACGAAGGAAGTGACGCAGACGGAGCGGCTCTGCATACCATAGTTGCCGCCGCGGAACTGTTGCGGGCAACGACCTGTGGCGTAATATCTCCGGATTCGAGCAGCATCGAACCCGAGTGGATAGACCGATTGCTCAGGCCAGTGATCCGCGACAATTTCGACTTTGTCACACCGATCTATCAAAGGCACAAGTTCGACGGTCTTTTAGTCCGCAATCTTGTTTACCCAATCACTCGGGCTCTTTATTGCAAACGGGTGCGCGAACCTCATCCCAGCGAGTTCGCCTTTTCAGGACGGCTCGCCAGCTACTTTTTGGAACAAGACATCTGGTCGCAGCCAGCGACTGAAAACGGAGCGGAAACTTACTTCATCATCGCCGCGATATCCGGCGGCTTCCGGTTGACGCAGTCCTTCCTTGGTCCCAAGCCTCGTGTCGATCATCGGTCTGGAGATATTGTCCTGGCAATGCGGCAGACCGTCGGTGTTTTATTCTGGGCTTTGCAGCGAAATTTTCCTATCTGTACAGCGCCGGCGGAGGCAGATGCAGCTGCAACTATTGACCCCGAAGCTGTAACGACTGTGGAGCCTGTTCGGGTAAACCGCAAGCGGCTTTATGAAATGTTTGTGCACGGCCTGGCCGAACTCGAACCTGTGTTGAGTTCCATTCTTTCTCTTTCTACTCTGGGGGATCTCAAGCAGGCAGCGGCAGCGCCTGAGGAGAGTTTTCGCTACCCAGACGAGTTATGGGTTCGGACTGTTTATGAATTTGCTGCTGCCTACCATAAGGAAGTCATTAGTCCTGATCACGTGGTCCAGGCGCTGGCGCCTCTTTATCGGGGCCTGGCCTATACGTTCCTTGTCGAGAATCGAGACGCCTCAGCCGAAGAGGTTGAGGAAAGGATAGAAAATCTGTGCCTGACTTTTGAGCGACTCAAACCGTATCTATTGGAACTATGGAACGGAAGGAAGTGAGGGCAAAATGTGGGAACTGATCGTAGCAGAGTTGAGCCGGGCCACGCGCGAGATCGTAGGGAGCATGGCGCGCTTCTTGCCGCATTTGCTGGAAATGCTAATTATTGTGACCGCGGGTTGGGTCATTGCATATCTTTTGAAATACATCATCCGCAGCATTCTTCGGCTAATCCGCTTTGACAAGATGTCCGAACATGCTGGGGCAGCGCAACTGCTCAACAAAGCGGCGCTTCCGCCGCCGACCGAGCTGGTGAGCCGGTTCGTCTTCTGGCTGGCTTGGTTGGGCTTCATCCTGATTGGCATCAGCGTGCTCGATATTGTTGGCATGCAGGAACATATATCGAGTTTCTTCGGATTCCTGCCGCGTCTCTTTGCGGGCCTCTTCCTCCTTGTTGTCGGGCTGCTGGGGGCAAGCTTCTTTTCGCGTGCCGCTTTGCTGGCTGCGGTGAACGCCAACCTGCCCTCGCCCCGGCTAGTGAGTTCGGTGATTCGGGTTTTAATCGTGGTGTTCACCCTCTCCATGTGTTTCGAGGAACTAGGGCTGGCCGAGCGCACTGTGCTGGTAACCTTCACACTGGTTTTTGGGGCGCTTATGTTGGGGATGGCCATAGCATTTGGGCTGGGCGGACAAGACCTGGCAAGACGTTATCTGGAACGTAGACTGCTCTACGATAAGGATAAGAAAGAGGAGCAGGACGAACTTTCGCACCTGTAGACTGTCTTGCGGCTGTTGATTCTGAGGACGAAGAAGCGTGACTAAATGCGCACGGAAGTTCGACATAAGATCATTCGAGATAAGAGCAAATGCAGTCAAGTTTCTGCCATTGTTGTGTTTCCTGACGATGCTTTCGTCCTCAACGGTGGGCAAGAACGAGCAGCCTTCTCCAACTCCTTCCGTTGAAAGCATCGTCGTCAGACTGGTTGCGGCCAATCAGCGGCGGTCTCGGGATTTACGCGGCTATCACGGAAGACGCTACTACCATCTCGACTATCGCGGGTTCTTGGGAAGCCATATCGCTGAAATGCAGGTAGAAGCCGTGTATACGGCACCGGATAAGAAGGATTTCAAAGTAGTCTCCCAGAGCGGTTCAAAGGTTTTGATCAATCGAGTGCTGTTGCGGTTGTTGGATAGTGAGAAGGAAGCCTCTCAGCAACAAACCCGAAGACAAATCGAGCTTAGCCCAGAGAACTACACTTTCAGTTTTGTAGGAATCGAACGCTCATCCGCCGGCTCTGATTCTTATGTCCTTAGCGTGCAGCCGCGGGAGAAAAACAAATATCTTTATTCCGGAAAAATCTGGGTTGACGCGAAAGATTTTGCAGTGTCGCGTATGGAGGGCGAACCGGCGAAGAATTTGTCGCTCTGGATAAGCCGAACCACGATCGAATACATCTGGACAAGGATTGGGGAGTTCTGGCTACCCTCAAGCACCAAGTCGGTTACGCAAGTGCGCCTGGGCGGCGCGGCTACTCTTACGATCCAATACACGGACTATCAAATCACAGGATTGAGCCGGACCGACATTCCTCGCGGCAGCGATAAATCGGTTCTCCCTGATCCTTCTTCAGTGACGCCCGATGAACGATAAGTTTCCCAGGAAATGAATTACGTAATTATTTTCTTAAGCTCTTCTGGCAAATAATCTCTTCGACTCTTTTGAGGTCCTCTTCAGTATCGATTCCGACCGTATCGAAAGGCGTTTGTTGAAGATGAATTGGTATGCCGTTTTCAAGGAAGCGAAGCTGCTCCAGCTTTTCAGCGCGCTCAAGTGAAGATTCGGGAAGCGCGATGAAGCGGTCTAACGCCGACTTTCTGTAGGCGTAAAAACCAAGGTGCTTAAAATGAACGGCGCCTGTGCCGTCACGATCGTGAGGGATGTCGGCCCGAGAGAAATAGAGCGCTTTGCCATCCGCGTCGGTTACTACTTTCACTACGTTGGGATTCCTGACGTCGGCTGACTTTGCGGCAGTTTTCAATGTGCCTACCACGATTTTCGGATCAGACATTACTTCAATTAGCGCCAACAAATGCTCGGGCCGAGTCAGTGGTTCGTCTCCCTGTACGTTGATGTACACGTCGGCGGACACAAGGTTGGAGATTTCATGTACACGCTCAGTTCCGCTTCGATGCGAGCTTGATGTCATCTGCACATTGCAGCCTCGCTCACGGCAAGTTTGTACGATTTCGTCGGAATCAGTCGCGACTAGAACCTCGTCCAAAAGTCGGCAGGCGCGAACGGCGTTATAGACACGGGTAACTAAAGGCTCGCCAGCAACTTCGCGCAGCATCTTGCGAGGCAGACGCGTCGACGCCAGGCGAGCAGGGATGACCGCTAGAACTTTCATGTGCGCTTATAGTCTCGCTTTCCTTGCGGAAGTTGCAAGGGCGGATAGTTCGTGGTGATCCGAAAGGGTGTCGCGAAGGTGTTTTTAGTCTCAGCGAAATTTCCCTCGTGTACCTTCGTGCACTTTGTGGTTCATCAGGTTTTGCTGTCCCAAATTCAAAGTGACCCAGCAACTGAAGGGGAACGTTCTTTGACGCTGCCGAATTTCGCCTGTTAGACTGAGAGCTTGCCAAACGATAATTTGGATGAGAAGGGAAGTCAGTGCGCGCCGAAACTCGTCATCAGCTAAAACAAGATCGTTTTAAGGGAGTCACCATGGGGGCCGCGGAAGCGACCGCCCATTGGACAGTGGAGCACAGGAACACGCTTCTGGTTGCGGCGGCCGTCCTGTTAGTCGCCATTCTGGCCATTACAGGCGGCTGGTACTACATGAACCAGCGAAACGATCAAGCCAGTCTCGGAATCTCACAAGCGGTTCGCACATTGGAGACGCCGACGCGTCCCGCGGGTATGCCGCCTCAGGCAGAATACTTCACTTTCGCGTCCGACAAAGAACGGCAAACGACAGCTCATAAACAATTTCAGACTGTCGTCGATAATTATCCGCATACGCATTCCGCCGAGTTTGCTCTTTATTTTTTGGGAGTAACCGATGCGAGCTTGGGAAACAATGTGGCCGCCGAACGTGAATTCAAAGACGCGGGCGCGCTTCGCAATCGAGATGTAGCGGCACTCGCCGAGTTTGCTTTGGCTTCGCTCTATCGGAACACGAATCGCACGAAAGAAGCGATCGACCTTTACAAAAAGCTCATCGATAAGCCGGCAAGTACGGTAGGAAAGTCCACGGCTCAAATGGCCTTGGCTGAAACTTATCAGGCTGCGGGACAGCCGGCCGAAGCCAAGCGAATCCTGGAGCAAATCCAGAAAGAAAATCCCGCCAGTGAGACCGCGCAGCTGGCGTCGCAGAAACTGCAAGAACTCCAATAATGCGTCCTTGGCGATGGGTCATTGTCCCTCTGTGCCTCGCGGCTCTTAGTCCAATTCTTTCTTTGGCGCAAAGCGACCGTCCTGCGGCCGCAATACCTGCTGAAATCGCCCAGCGTCGCGCCGGCAATTTGCGTCACGGGATTAACCTCAGCGAATGGTTTGCGCAGGTTTACGATCCTAAGGGATACACACCCGAGCATTTTCAGAACTGGACCACGGAAGCGGACATTTCACTCATAAAAGCGATGGGATTTGATCACGTCCGCTTAAGCGTCAATCCCGCGCCTATGTTTCGCAATGGCCATGCTAATGAAATCCCTGAGGATTATTTGGGTTACCTTAATGCCGCGGTGAAGATGATCCTCGATCATGGGCTTGCCGTGATAGTCGACATTCATCCGGAAGGCGATTTCAAGGCGAAATTGGCCGATGACGGCTTTGTTGAGCAATTTGCTGATTACTGGCGGGCTTTGGCGCAACACTATTCGAGTTACGATCCTGATCGCGTTTTCTTTGAGATTTTGAACGAACCCGAGTTGCGAGATCGTTATCGCTGGTACGGGATTCAAACCAAGCTCGCAGGGGCAATTCGCGAAGGTGCTCCGCAGCACACCATTATCGCGGCTGGCGCGCGCTACTCGGCCAGCGATGAGTTGTTATTTCTCGATCCGTTGAGCGATCCCAACGTTATCTATAACTTTCATTTTTACGAGCCGCATGTTTTCACGCATCAGGGAGCGACGTGGGGTGTGAACTTCTGGCACTTCGAACGGGAATTGCCTTACCCATCAAGTCCTGAGTCGGCGGCGCGGGTGGCAGCGCAAATCCCCGATGACACCAATCGCCTGATAGTTCTGCGTTACGGCATGGAACGTTGGGACGCAGCTCGCATCGGAATGGAGATTGGGCAGGTTGCCAAGTGGGCAAAGCGCTGGAATGTTCCGGTTACATGCAATGAGTTTGGCGCGTTCCGGAAATATGCCGATCCGCGAGACCGCGCTGCCTGGATTCATGACGTGCGCACAACGCTTGAACAGGATGGAATTGGTTGGACGATGTGGGACTACAGCGGCGGATTTGGCGTGGTCACAAAAGCTAATGGGCAAGCGACTCCGGACGAAGTGACAGTGCGCGCGCTGGGTTTGAAGATGCCTGCAACCTCCCAACCGTGAGCTTGAACAACTGAATGTTGTTTCCGAACGATTGAATTTTCAGATTTTTAAATTCCGGCATAGCGGCTACTTTCGGACCGATTCCCACGCCCCAGCCCTCCTGCACTACCCACACTGCGTCTCCAGGTTTTAAGCCGTAAGTTCGAATCATCTCCGCGTACCAGTCCGGGAATGTAGCGGGCTCGAATAACCAAACATTCGCAGTAATCAATTGGTATCCGCCACATTGCAACATTTCAAAATCGGCATGTGGAGCTTCAGCAGAAGTCTGTTGGTGCCGGCAAAGATAGTAGCCAAGCAACATGCGGGTCTGAACGTCGACGAAAAGCGGCACGGACTGCGGTATTTGTTGCTGGATGAACTCGAGCGAACGGTTCATCTGGACGCTGTTTTGGGCGGCTCGGGTCATGTAAGGTTGATGCGGCGTTCCGAATGCCGCACAGGCGGCGACGATGGCGAGCGTCACCGCCAAAGACCCAGCCGTCCTTAATCTGAAGATTTCTGCAATAAAAAGGCTAACTCCAGCGAGGGCGAAGACAACCAGGAAGACGGAATGGCGAGTGCCCCCGAAGGGATATGCTCCGGCCAGACCAGCCGCGCAATTCAGGGCAAATGGGAGCAGGAAGAAAGTTGCCAGTTGCCACCGGGTTGTCCCTACGCGAAGAAGCAAGACTACGCCGCCAATGAAGCACAGGCACATCAAATCGCCGATCACGAGATGGCCGAAAACGAACTGGAAGACTCCGAAGGTACGTCCTACGATGAAAAGCAGAATGTGGTCCTGACCGGGATGAAAATAGGAGCGCCGCAACCAGCCTTCAGTAGCCTGCTCGGCCAGAGAGCTTCCCTTGAGCTTCGAGATGTGAGTCCGGTAAAGAAAGATGAACAGCGCGAGCGCTCCGGCTTGGCCAACAGCCCAGGCTATGACCACCTTCATTGAATCTCGTTTTTCAGCGAGTCGAATTAGGGCGTATGCACCGATCGAGGCGACGAAAAACATTGCCGAGTAGTGAGAGAGCATCGCAAGGTACAGCGAAATCGAAAACAGCGCCATCAGGCGGGGTGAGTCTTCGGCCAACGCTCGTTCGTACAGATACGCTGCCAATGCCATGAATAGGAGCAGCAGTGAATATTGCCGAACCTGCGCGGAGAGCGACACCAACGGTGGAAGTAGACACACGAAGGTTAGCCCAAGTAGTGCTGCCCTACGTCCTAAAATGATTTCTAGCCATTTGAAAAACACGTAGCAAAACAAGATGCCGGCAATAACCGAAGACATCCGCAGCACCAGTTCCGAATCGCCAAGATAACGCCAAAAGTAGAGAACGAAAATCAGTAGCGGAGGATGAGCCAGCGTAAGGCTAGATTTGTAGGCGAGAGCTAAAGATGTTCGATTGGCGACCAGAAAATGCTGCGCTTCGTCCGGATTGAGGAACGTTCCGGAAGCGGCCCAGAGGCGCACCGCGAACCCCAAGGCTAGAATCAGCCCCGCAATTTCGCTCGAGTGTTGCTGTATCCAGACGTACCATCGTCCTCGGAGCGCAGGTTTTTGAGAAGAAAGCTCCTCTCGCGGCCGATTTTTTAGAGGACTCATCAATCAAGTGGGCCTGGCTTTTGTCGAGCATCACCATAGCAGGATTGAAGGAACGGGGTCGACAGTTCGAATCGTGCCGAGCAGGCAAATCGGTAGTAAACTGCTTTTGAGGGAAGAAGAGCATGAAATACCGAATTGGCATCTGGGCGGGTGCGGGCCTTTTGGTGGCCTGCGTCTGGGCACTTTATTTCATTACGACGACTCCGATTCCGATGACTTCAGCCAACCCGATATGGACTCTAGTCCGCATAACCTGTCCGGTTGTGTTTGCCAGTTTCTACTTGCATTTTCCCATTGGTGTCTATTGGTCGCTCATTGCGAATGCTGCTACGTATGCATTGATTGGTCTGATCGCGGAAACCCTCCGGCAACGACTGAATCCCGCAAAATGATTAGCGTTCCTTGACACCTCCCGCACACGCCTTTATTCTTAAATGTTGCTCCCTGGAGAAACTTACGCCTCCGGGCGTATTTCCGCGGCCGTTACGGTGTGTGGCGGGGGCGCGGAGGTCCCGATGTTCATCGAAATTAAGGAATTGGAACTTCACCCCATTGATTTCGAGGAGAAGTTTCGTCCGGGCGTGATTGATTTCGGTCCCGACCTCCGGCAGAAAGCTCCGCTAACCGCTTCAGGCCGGGCTCAACTTGTCGAAGAACGGCACGGGAAGCACGAGCGAATAAAAGACATTCGCGTCACCGGACTTCTGGATACTACCCTCGAATCGGACTGTGCGCGCTGCCTTGAGCCAGCCGTTCAGAAGGTGGCCCGCGAGTTCGATTTGTTATATCGGCCGCTGGGCTCTGATTCGGGCCGGTCAGAGCTGTCCGTAACCGCCGCTGAAGCCGAGGTAGGCTATTATCAAGGCGAGGGCCTGTTGCTCGAAGATGCTCTGCGGGAGCAGGTTTTGCTGGATCTGCCTTTGAGGGCGATCTGCCGCGATGACTGCAAGGGTCTTTGCCCACATTGTGGAACGAACCTGAACAGTGAGCAATGTTCGTGCGCTGCGCCGCTGGAAGATCCGCGGTGGACAGCGTTAAGAGATATTCGAAGCAAGTTGTAAGCTGAGTTTTGAAATTTGCCAGTCTGCCCGGCCGCTCACACAGTGGCCCGGCTTTTGAAAAGGAATCTGATGCCTAATCCTAAACGTAGACACTCCAAGAAGCGCACCAGCACGCGGCGCGCTCACGACTTTTTGACCAGCCATTCGCTCTCTGAGTGTCCCAACTGCCACGAGCGGAAGATGCCGCACCATGCCTGCCCAAAGTGCGGGTACTACAAGGGCCGCGAAGTCCTTAACGTTGAGGAATCGAGTTAATCCGCAATCCCATGCCAAGCGTCATAGCCTTGGACGCGATGGGTTCCGACCGGGCGCCGAAACCTGAGATTGAAGGCTCCATTCATGCGGCGCGGAACTACGGCGTTCATGTGCTATTGGTGGGTCCGGAAGCTTCCTTGCGAGAAGAACTGTCACACTATCGTGCAGCCCGGGATCTTCCAATTGAAATCGTGCACGCCAGCGAAGTCATCACCATGGATGACAAGGCTGTGCAGGCCGTGCGCGCCAAGCGCGACAGCTCCATGCGCGTTGGGCTTCGCCTGGTGCGCGAGGGACAAGCACAGGGATTCGTTACTGCCGGCAATACCGGCGCTGCGATGGCAACGGCAAAGATGGTGCTGGGAGCCATTCCGGGCGTAGATCGTCCGGCACTGGCGGCTGTATTTCCTACTGCATTAGGCACCGCAGCTGAGTTGCTGGATGTAGGGGCAAATGTCGACTGCAAGCCGGAAAACCTTGAACAGTTTGCCGTTATGGGCGAAATCTATTTTCGCAGCATGTTCGGTACCCGGCGTCCGCGCGTAGGATTGCTCTCCATTGGCGAAGAAGAGAGCAAGGGGAATGAATTGACGCGAGAAGCTTTTCATCTTCTCAAAAAGCTTCCACTAAATTTTGTCGGAAATGTTGAAGGACGCGATCTCTACGGTGGCAAGGTCGACGTCATCGTGGCCGACGGCTTCGTGGGCAATGTCGCGCTGAAAGTTTCGGAGGGCGTAGCCAATCTCGTTCGTTACACACTGAAAGAAACTCTGAAGGCAACCATCACGCGGCAGGTGGGATACCTGCTTTCGCGCAGCGCCTTCGCCGACTTCAAGAAACGGCTCGATCATACGGAATACGGCGGCGCGCCTCTCTTGGGAGTGAAAGGGGTATGTTTCATCACCCATGGATCGTCGAACATGAATGCAATAAAAAACGCGATTCGAGTAGCGGCCGAGTTTGCCGACCGAAATATCAATGACACGATTGAAACCGAGCTGGCCTCGCTGCGGGCCGGGGCTATGGTTAGCAGTTAGCGGAGTCACAAATTTGAAAAACTTTGTCATTCCGAGCCAATGCATCTCCGCCGCGGCAATCGCCGAACGCGAGGAATCTGCTTTGCGGGGACGAATCGTTACATATTCCAACCTGGTGTAGAAATTTAGATATTTATGGCAACTTCGTTAGCACCCACAAACGGTCCCATCGCATTCCTCTTCCCGGGCCAGGGATCCCAAACGGTCGGCATGGGAAAGGATCTGGCGGAAACCTATCCAATCGCCCAACAAACGTTTGACGAAGCTGACGATTCCCTGGGCTACAAGCTTTCAACGCTCTGCTTCGAAGGCCCCGAAGAACAACTGCGGCTCACGGAAATTACGCAGCCTGCGATCTTGACTGCCTCTGTGGCTGCATATCGCGCTCTAAATGAAAAAGGCATCAAGCCTGCGTATGTCGCGGGACACAGTCTGGGCGAATATTCCGCGCACGTCGCCGCGGGGACCATATCGTTCCACGACGCGGTGAGGACGGTGAGGAATCGCGGAAAGTACATGCAAGAGGCGGTTCCAGTGGGAGTGGGGGCCATGGCCGCTATTCTTGGCATGAGTCTCGACGCGGTGACTGCCCTGTGCCACGAAGCTGCGCAGAGCGAAGTGTGCGAGCCGGCGAACATTAACTCGTCGGAGCAAATTGTGATCTCGGGCCATGCGGCCGCAGTCGAGCGCGCCGTCAAATTGGCTGAGGCCCGGGGAGCTAAGCGGGCAATTTTGCTGCCGGTAAGCGCACCTTTCCATTGCTCCCTCATGAAGCCGGCGCAGGAACGGTTAATCCCCGACCTTAAGGAAGTGATCTTCCAGAAATCCCGTGTTCCTGTGATTTGCAACGTAGACGCAGCTTCGCATTACGAACCTGCCAAAAGCCGCGACGCGTTAGTGCGCCAGGTGACGGGATCGGTTAAGTGGGATCAATCTATTCGGCTACTGATTTCGAGCGGAGTGCAAACGTTCGTTGAAGTGGGTCCCGGCAAGGTCTTAAGTGGATTGATGCGGCAGATCGATCGCTCGAAAAATAGTCTGAACGTCGGCGATGAAGCGTCACTGCGGAAAGCTTTGAAGAATTTCGCAGCAGTGAGCGCTTAGGTTGCAGACCGCAATAAGGAGCGGTCCTTACCAACTAGTGTCGTTTGCGTTTACTTTGAGGTTTGCGAAGCAGTATGCGTCGCTCAAGCCGGTTCATGTCGCGGCCAGTTACTTCGCGGAAGATCCGCTCGATCGGCATTTCTTGCTTGCGGCGTACCATGGAGCATAGCTTTTCTGGCAGGAGTGTACCACCGAAGGGCCAGACGCACGAAACGTGCCGAAATACCGGTTAATCGTGAAGCACAACGTTGAGCAGAGAACTGTGTACTTGAAGGCCGCCCTTGGCTCCGCTGTCGTACTGGATAAAACCTAATTTCCTGAAGCGGTTCATAAAAAAGCTGACCCGCGAGCGGGTTGTGCCAACCATCTCAGCCAGGGTTTCCTGGCTAACTTTTGGAACAACGGTTTCGGGGATTCCATCTTTGCCGAAGTGAGCGAGTAGAAGCAGCACCCGCGCGAGTCTTTTTTCGCTCGAATTAAAAAGTTGATCGACCAGATCTTCCTGGTACCGGATGTTTCGCAGCAGCAAATGGGCCACGAACATATCCGAAAATGCGTGCCCTTTGTGAAGGGCTTGCATCATCGCGTTCCTTTCGATCCGCGTGACAGTGCAATCGGTCATGGCACTGGCGCTGCCCATTCGAATAGTTTGGCCCGCGAGGCATCCTTCGCCGAAAAAATCCCCGGCACTTAGAATCGCAATGGTTGCTTCCTTGCCTTTCTCGGATACTACGGTCAGTTTTACTTTTCCTTTCTGGATATAAAACACGTCATCGATCGGATCACCCTGCCCAAAGATTGTCTGGGCTTTGTCAAACCTGACAATGGTCCTTCCCACTCCAATGTTGGCGAGGAATCTTGCAGGATCGAACGCGCCGGTTTGTTTGGTTGCCGCTGCGACAGACATTGCCTTAATTTTAGTCCTCGATGGAAGCCAGATGTCACTTATTGTGACTGGGAGCGATCTATCGTTCCGTCTCCAGTGCCAAAGTGAGCAATTCTGCTCACAGTTACGCTGTGGAGTTGTGAGCAGTCTTGCTCAGACGGCGGCTGCGTAACCTGTCATTCTTAATGGGTTTGAGTCTGTCGATTCCGAGTTCGTTCAATCAGCTCACAAAGTAGATCCTAAGAAAAAATCATTTCTGTTTGTCCCGAGCACCCACCCGACAGACGTACGGTTTCGACCCCAGGATATGGTCCGAGTGCGTCGAGCACTCGATTCGTAATAAAGGAGATTCATTGAAAAAAAGAATAGGTTTAACTCTCTGTATCGTTCTGAGTTGTTTGGCTGCTGTCGCGCAGGATGCCGTCCAACATACTGGTTCCGTGCCAATCTATCGAATCACAGTAGTCGCGCGCACAACCAAGGCCGTCAATTACAAACACCGCAGCGGATCCACCAAGGTCGCCTTTGCCGGTACAAGCTTACTGCCCCGAGCCCATGGCACCGCGGAAGTCGCCAGCAAACAAGGTGCGATTCATGTGGAGGCAGAATTTAAAGACATGGCTGCTGCCAGTCAATTTGGACCTGAGTATTTGACCTACGTTTTGTGGGCGATCAGTCCCGAAGGCCGTCCGGTCAATCTTGGGGAAGTTCTATTGAATGACGATGGCAACAGCAAACTGAACGTCACCAGCGATCTTCAGGCTTTCGGCTTGATCGTGACCGCAGAACCTTATTTTGCGGTAACCCAACCCAGTGACGTCGTGGTCATGGAAAACGAAATCAGAAATGATACGCGCGGCACCATCGAAGAAGTCGACGCTAAATACGAACTGTTACAGCGCGGCCAATATGAAACTAATGTCAGTCCCGCCGATCTCAGGCCCGTAGAAATGGACAAGAAGACTCCGATCGAGCTTTATGAAGCGCGGAACGCCGTCCGGATTGCCAAGTGGACAGGCGCCGACCAATACGCTTCGGAGTCGCTCAAGAAAGCTGAGTACAACCTGCAAAATGCTGAAGGTTATCAGTCCCATGGAGGCAACCGAAAGTCTGAAATTACGGAAGCTCGAGAAGCAGTTCAGACCGCCGAAGATGCCCGCGTAATTACAGTCAAGAAGATGGACCAGCAGCGTCAGGATGATGAACGCACGGCTGCCGCTCACGCACAAGCACGAACCCAGGCGGAAGCAGACGACGCTACCCGTCAGAAGGAACGAGCTGAATCTGATACGGCAAGAGCGCAGTCTGAAACAGCCAGAGCCGAATCTGAGCGCGCGCGGGCAGAATCAGAAACCGCCAAAGCAAAACTCGATATGGCCCAGAACCAGGCGGCCTCAGCCGATGCTGTAGCCGCGGCCCAGGCCGATGCCGATCGGTCACGTTCAGCCGCGTTTACGGCGCAGCAGAGCGCGGACAAAGCGGAAGCAGATAAAGCAGCGATGCGCACGCAGTTAACGCAGCAGCTCAACACAATTCTTCAGACTCGCGACAGCGCTCGCGGGCTCATCGTGAATATGTCTGATGTATTGTTTGAAACCGGAAAATATTCATTGAAGTCTGGAGCACGCGAGAAGCTTGCGAAGATAGCTGGCATCCTGCTTGCTTATCCGGGGCTTAACATTGAAATCGACGGCTATACCGACAGCGTCGGTAGTGATGATCTCAATCAAACGCTTTCGGAAAACAGGGCATCGTCAGTGCGGGACTACCTGGTAAACCAAGGCGTCACAACTGGAGCTGTCAGTTCAAAGGGGTTCGGCAACTCGCAGCCCGTGGCTTCAAACGACAATTCCGCGGGACGTCAAATGAACCGCAGAGTTGAGCTGGTAGTATCAGGCGAAGTGATCGGGCAACACGTCGGGGTTACGACTGGCGAATTGCGTTAAAGGATTTGGGGAACTCCTCAGGGGGGACGAACTATTGTCTCCCTCTTTTTTTGACAACCGGTGTGAATGTCGTTACGCGATTTGCAATTCTTCCAAAAGATCCGTTTTCAATTCCTTTTCATGCTCGTGGGTCAGCTTCTTGCCGCCGGCAGTTAAATAGAAAACGTCAATCGCCATTTGGCCTTCGGTATCGATCAATGCGATCTCGATGTTGCATTTATGGTGGGAAAAGCGGGAGCTGATTTTGTACAGCAGGCCCAACCGATCCTGAGCGATTACTTGCACCAGCGTGCTGTTAGTTGAGCTTTGGTCGTCGAATTCAATCTTGGTTTCCACTTTTACTTTGGCCACCGTGTTCTTTTCGGAGCGGAGGCGATCCCTCAGCAGCTTGTCCAGGTCAGCTTCGCCGGTAACTACATCGCTGATACTTCGCTGAAACCTGTCCCACTCAGGCATGTTCAGCTCCAGGGTACGGAATCGGTCGGTAAAGAAAAACGTGTCCACGACGATGCCCGTGCCGTTGGAGAAAGCGTCAGCCTTTACGATGTTCATTCCCCACGCGGCTAGCGTCCCGGCAATGGTCGAAAATAAAAATGGCCGATCGGTGGTCACCACGGTCAACTCATACCAATGGCGTCCGCGCTTAAGATCAAGCTTGACCTGTTCCTGTGCCAGTTGCTCCGACATTTCAAAGTGGCGCAGGACTTCTTCCGCGGGGTAGGTTCGCAAATATCGCTTGGGCAATCCTTCTAGAAACGCCTTAATGCTTTTACCAGCTACCGGCGCAAGACTCTTCAGCCGGGACATACTTTCGTCGTCTGTATCTGGATTTAGCCGCTGATCGGCATGACGATTCAAGAAATTTGAAGCGACGATGTAGAGCTGCCAGACATTTTCAGCCTTCCATGGAGTAAGCGCTTCTGGATTGACGGCCTTAATGTCGGCGTAGGTGAGCAGACAAAGCATCTTCAAACGTTCAGGCGTTCCCATTTTCTCTGCAAATACCCTCACCGTTTCGGGATCAAAAATGTCACGGCGCAAAGTGGCGGACATATCCAAATGACTGCCGATCAGAAATAAAACTGTCTCGCGGTCTTGCGGTTCTAGGTCGAGCCGGTCCATGCAATCGCGCGCGATCTGCATGCTGGCTTCCACATGGCTTCCTCCCGGGACGCCCTTTCCGACATCGTGGAGTAACAACGCAAGATAGAGCAGTTCTGGCCGCTCCAGCTCCTGAAGTATTCGTCCGTATCGCTGATCCCATTCCGATTGCGATTGGCTGGCCCGATGCAGGCTTTCGATTGCGAGGAAGGAATGTTCGTCCACGGTGAAGCGGTGGTAGAAATCGCGCACGACGAGCGAATCGATGAGTTTCAGCTCTGGCAACAACAAAGTCAGTAAGCGCAGGGAATGCATGGCGCGCAACGCGTCTGCGGCAAACGGTTCGATGAGAATGACCTGCAAATATCTCCAGAGCTCCGCGCCCTGCGGAGGAGTTGCAGCCATGGACGGCAAGACCTGTTCGATGCGGTATTCCGTGGTGGTGCTGAGCTTCAGCCCGTGATGGGCCATGAAGTCAAACATGCGCAGGAGCAGTTCCGGATCCTGAACCGCGGATGGCTGCTGCAAATAAATCAAGCCATCGACCACGGAAAAATCCGCGTTCGAAACTCGCGAACGCCAATTCTGAAAATGCTTATAGAGTGATGAGCGTGCTGCTGGAATCTCCTCGAGCAACTGCATTGAGGCGCGATTCAGCGCACGCGCATGACGAAAATAAATTCGCATCCAATCGGCTGCATCCATCTCCTGGTCTTCGGAGAAACCAATCTTGCGGACGGCCGCCTCATCCTGCGCTTCCCACAGCAACAAATTGTCATCCCGCCCCTGCCGAAAATGCAGAAAGCAACGGACAGCCATCAGAAATTCGAGAGCCGGCTCAAACTGCTTGCGTGCTGAAATGGGGAGTAGCGTTTTCTGATCCGGCCAGTCACGCAGTTTGTCCATCGAGGAAATTAACGCCAGCCAGCAGGCTACGTTGTAGTCGCGCAAACCGCCGGGCGTTTCTTTGACATTGGGTTCCAAATGGAAAACAGTGTTGCCATATTTTGCGTGTCGCGATCGGGTAATTTCAGCCAGCCGTTGGACGATGGGCTGCATCTCGCGCATGATCAGTTTTGGAATGAGCTTGTCATGCAACCGGGTAAACAAATCCTGATCCCCAGCAAGATACCGGGAGTCGAGCAGCGAAATCGTAAACTCGACGTTGTCAAGTTCGAGGCGATCGCATTCGGCCAGAGTTCGCGTGGCCGGACTCAGTTTCATCCGCAGATCCCAAAGTTCCTGCGAGAATCGCCGGATGCGGTCTCTGTGTTCCGCTTCGACGTCGCTATCAGCGTGTAGAAAGAGAAGGTCTACATCGGAGTGGGGAAAAAGCCAGCTTCGTCCAAATCCTCCGATAGCGACAAGCGCAAAGTTCTTTGGGCCCGCTTCGTCCGGTGAGATTACGTCTTTCCAAAGTCTGGAAACCACACTCTCCACAAGAGTTGTGCGTTGTGCAATCGCAGCCCGGCCATCGCCGGTCGCGAAGAACTCCTGGCGTATACGAGTGGACTCCTCAGAATAGAGATCCCGGAGTTCGCTGCTCAAGGACGACGCCATGGTCATGGCCGTTGCTCCGGGCTGGTCAGGCTGCGAATAGAGGTTCGACTCCGCCGAGCTTCCCATACACGGGTTCTTATGCCTGAAGCGCGGACGCAGGCAACTGTCAATCTATCCGTACTATACGGGCTCGCGGAAATCGAAACTATTTATGGGGCGCATCAGGAAATGTTATCGAATGAATCGAGTTTCCAGCCACGAAAGGGAACACGAACCAGTATTTCTCGCTGCCCGGATTCACGCCGACTTACGACGCGCTAGACGCATGGTCGAGCAGAATCAGTCTGGAACAAACTTCCAGTTAGTCTATTTATCAACGGGAAAGAAGCTCGCCGGGTGCGGGTGCCCGCCTGTGCGGAAGTGTAAATTGAAACTTGAATGCGAATCCCACTCATCCGCAAAAGGCGCGGACGAGTCCGGCATCCGGCATTTGGTTAGAACCTCCACCCAAACATGAAGTCTAAGAATGCCGCCGTTGACCTTTGTCCTGTTTGTCTCGCGGTCAGATCTCGATCTGTGGGGTCGGTGACGGTCGTGTGAAATTCGTATATACCCAGGGTCTGGCGATAAAAGAAGTGGCTCCTTGTTGCTGGCGAAGGAAGCCACAATTGAAACTCTGCGCCCTGAACGCCATTGATCTTATCTGTCCCTTTCGTTATATAAAGAACCTGCCAGCGGCAACTCCAATCATTTGTGAAATGGTCACCACCGACGCCGAAGGTCGGTCGCCAACCTTTCTTCGTGTAATTCGTCGTATCCGTCTCGCTCCATTGTGCCCCGCCGCCGAAATACAGCCCTTTACGCCAAGGATAGAAGAGCCTGCCTTGCAGAAACCGCTCGTGTCCTTTCAAATTGTTCTGGGTGTTGTCGTTGGTTTTTTTGGCGTTCATGTAATAAGCCTCGAAATCACCTAACAACTTGTTTGAGTTGAGCAAGAAACCGCCGCCGAGATTTGCCGCTAGCATCTGATAGCCGTTTCCCACGAATGACGGACCGCTATAAACAAATGGGTGTGGAACCCACGATGTCGAAGCGTCCGTCACTGAGGCTGGGCGTTCTTCTTGGGCGATGCAGGCCCCTGACATCCAAAAGGCGCAGAATATAACCAAGAGTTTCACTTGATGGCTCCTCCATCAAGTCCATCGGCACGGTCTGCGTTAACTCGAGCACGGACGCATCACAATCCGAAACTTCGTGGGCCGTAATGACAGGAGTGCCAAATTAGGAAGAGCCTATTGCGTGCGAATGAGTGAGGCGTATTCTCTGCGGATATTTCCTGGCGAAAATAGACTCCAAGCCCTGAGCCGGGGATTCTAAAGCGCGCCTTCGCCGCGTTGATCGTTGCGAATGCGGATCGCTTCATCGATGCGCGAGAGAAAAATCTTACCGTCGCCGATCTTGCCGCTCTGCGCGGTGCTGATTATGGCGTGCGTGACTTTGTCCACCATGTCGTCAGCGAGCACCATTTCAATCTTGATCTTGGGAATTAAGTCCACCGTGTACTCGCGTCCGCGGTAGACCTCAGTATGTCCTTTTTGTCGGCCATGGCCGCGCACTTCGGTGACGGTCATCCCTTCGACACCGATGTCGTGTAGCGCATTCTTCACCGGTTCCAATTTGGCGGTTTGAATGATGGCTTCCACTTTGGTCATCGGTTATTAAATCCTCTGGACACGGCCGCTAGGTTTTTCTCCCAGCAATTTCTAGCCGGGTTTCTGCGGCCTTTAGTTCCTCTTCGGCCCTGGTGAAGTCGTCTTCACTCTTGCCGGTCTTCAGATGCTCTTCAGCTTGCTTTTTCGCTGACTCAGCACGGTTAACATCAATATCTTCGGGACGTTCCGCGGCTTCGGCAAGGACTGTGACCTTATCGGGAAGAACCTCGGCGAATCCCCACACGACAGCATAGCGATGCGTCTGACCGCCATTGCGGTAGCTGAGCTCCCCGGAAGAGAGTTCCGTGATCAGCGGGGCGTGTCCGGGAAGAATACCAAGATACCCGCTCTTGCCTGGAATCTGCATCTCCTCGGCGTCGTCGCGCACGATCATCTTCTCAGGAGTGACGATCTCGAGATGGAATGTGTTTGCCATAAATCAGCTCTTGGCTTCTGGCTCTTAGCTTCAAGTCTTGTCATCCTGACCCGTGTATTTGGTTATCGTACATAGGTCCTTCGCTACGCTCAGGATTACAAATTGCTCATGCCGCCGTTTTCATTTTCTCTGAGGCTTCGAGCACTTCATCCATCGTTCCCTTCATATAAAAAGCTTGTTCGGGAATGTCGTCGTGCTTACCTTCAGTAATTTCTTTGAAGCCCTTCACGGTGTCTGCGATTTTCACATAACGTCCCGGAGAACCGGTGAACTGTTCGGCAACGAAGAATGGCTGCGACAGGAAGCGTTGGATTTTTCTGGCGCGCGCCACTGTGACTTTTTGATCTTCGCTGAGTTCGTCGATACCGAGAATTGCGATAATGTCCTGGAGATCTTTATAAGTCTGCAATGTCCTTTTCACAGCCTGGGCAACGTCGTAGTGCTCTTGTCCGACGATGCGCGCATCCAAAATGCGCGAGGTTGAAGCGAGCGGATCGACTGCCGGATAAATCCCAATCTCGGTCAGCGCGCGCGAAAGTACAGTGGTTGCGTCCAGGTGAGCGAAAGTGGTTGCTGGCGCGGGATCGGTAAGATCGTCAGCGGGAACGTAAATCGCCTGCACCGACGTGACTGATCCTTTTTTAGTCGAGGTGATGCGCTCCTGCAATTCGCCCATTTCAGTAGCAAGGTTGGGCTGGTATCCGACCGCGCTGGGCATTCGTCCCAATAGGGCGGATACTTCTGATCCCGCTTGAGTGAATCGGAAGATATTATCGATAAACAGCAGAGTGTCCGCCCCTTCGACGTCGCGGAAGTATTCCGCCACAGTGAGTCCCGTCAACGCAACTCGCAAGCGAGCGCCGGGAGGTTCGGTCATTTGTCCATAGATCAAAGCGGCTTTGGAATGCTCGGGGTCGCCAGGCTTGATTACCCCCGACTCGGTCATCTCGAGCCAGAGATCGTTTCCCTCACGAGTACGTTCGCCGACGCCAGCGAATACAGAAAATCCACCGTGCTGTTTGGCGACGTTGTTAATCAGCTCTTGAATAAAAACGGTTTTGCCGACGCCAGCGCCGCCGAACAATCCGATTTTGCCGCCCTTTAGAAAAGGCTGGATCAGGTCGACGACCTTCACTCCAGTCTCAAACATTTCAGCGCTGGTGGCCTGATCTTCAAATGACGGAGCTGGCCGATGGATGGGAAGCCGCTCCTTGTACTGGATCGGGCCAAGATTATCGACGGGTTCTCCAATCACGTTCATTACTCGCCCCAGAGTTCCGTGACCAACAGGCACCGTAATCGGACCGCCCTGATCGATCGCTTTCATGCCGCGAACCATGCCTTCGGTCGCCTCCATGGCGATGCAGCGCGCGCGGCCTTCCCCCAAGTGCTGTTGCACCTCAAGAATGACGTTGACGGGCGACGGCACGATAAATCCATCGCTCACCACGCGTATGGCCTCATAAATCGGCGGCATGTTTGTTTCCGAGAACTGAACATCCACCGCCGGACCGGTAATCTGAACTACGTGTCCTACGTTTTCTGGCATAAACGGTTTTTGGCTCCTGGCTCTTGGCTTAAATATTTTTCGGCAAAACGTTTGGGGCGTCGGACTCAGCTAAAAGCTAATAGCTAAAGCCAAGGACTTCTTCACGCTGCCGCCGCCCCGCTCACAATCTCGATAATCTCTTTCGTAATCTTGGCCTGGCGAGCCCGGTTCATCGCCAACGTTAGCGAATCAATCATGTCAGTGGCGTTGTTGCTGGCCGCATCCATTGCGGTCATTCGGGCAGCATGCTCGGCTGCCACGGACTCCATCAAGGCGCGAAAAATCTGGATATTCACGTACTTCGGCAGCAGTGACCGAAACAATTCTTCTGGAGATTGCTCGTAGATGTAATCCACCGGCGCGGTTGCAAACTTCTCGGCTGCCGCGTCGACATCGCGCGTATCCTGCGGGCGAAGGCGCACCCCTGCGCCCTTGGCTGCTTCAATCGCTCGCTGCTTTTCTTCCAAACTCATTCCCTCCGCCTGGGCTACCTCGGCGGTCCCAATTTTCTCGACCGGCAACATTTTTTCGACCACCAATCTTTGCGCGATCACGGACTTGAACTCGTTGTAAACGAGATAAACGGAATCAATCGCCTCATTGCTGTAGCGATCAACGACTCGATCCACGATTTCAGAAACCATCGAATATTCAAGTTTGTTAAGGACGCCAATGTGTTCACCGATCAGCGCAACCTGTGACATTTCTTTTGACCCCTGTGCCCTCGGCTCAGCTACGGGAAAGCGTCGCCGCAAAAAGTCGCGCCCTTTGCGCCCAATCGCTTCTATCTCGATGCTTTTATCTTTTTTCGATTCGAGGAATCGAGTTGCAGCCTTCAAAATATTTGTATTGAAGGCTCCCGCGAGACCCTTGTCGCCGGTTACAACAATCAAGAGCACGTTGTGTTCTTCGCGATGCGCCAATAGAGGATGCCGAAGTTCTCCCGTCTCCGGATCGTATAGTTCGACTCGCGAGACCAATGACTTCAGCACATTGGTAAGCATTTGCGCATAAGGGCGCGCGGCCAAGGCGCGTTCCTGTGCTCTCCGCAGTTTCGCCGCCGAGACCATTTTCATGGCGCGTGTGATCTGCCGCGTGTTAATCACGCTGCGAATGCGCCGCCGAATGTCGAGAATGTTGGCCATTAATGCAGCTTTTAGCCGTTAGCTCTTGGCTCTTAGCGAAACCCTTTACTTTGCTGCTACTGCTTTTCTATCCGCTACGAATGTCTCTTTTGCTTCCTTGATCACCTTAGTCATCTCAGCTTTCAAGCTGTCGTCGAGAACTTTCTTTTCCATGATTGTGCGGAGCAATCCCGGATAAGACGCGTCGACATACTTGTATAGCTCGGCTTCAAAGTCGCGAATTTGTTCCACGGGCAAGTCGTCAAAAGCACCGCTCGTACCTGCGAAAATGACCAATATCTGCTTTGAAAATGGCAAGGGCGAAAACTGCTTTTGTTTAAGGACTTCGACTAGTCTCTGACCGCGATTCAACTGTGCTTGCGTCGCTTTATCCAGGTCACTGCCGAACTGCGAGAATGCCGCCAGTTCGCGATACTGCGCCAGATCGAGCTTTAAGGTTCCAGCAACCTGCCTCATGGCTTTGATCTGGGCGCTTCCACCGACGCGGCTCACGGAGATTCCGACGTTTACCGCCGGCCGCACGCCGCTATTGAACAGGTCAGTTTCGAGAAAAATCTGTCCATCCGTGATCGAAATTACATTGGTCGGAATGTACGCCGAAACGTCGCCGGCCTGAGTTTCGATAATCGGCAACGCGGTGAGGGAGCCTCCGCCATTCTTGTCGCTCAATTTCGAGGCTCGCTCCAGCAAGCGGGAGTGCAGATAAAAAACGTCTCCCGGATATGCCTCGCGCCCGGGTGGTCTGCGCAGCAGCAAAGAGATTTCACGATAAGACGCGGCATGCTTTGACAAATCATCGTAGATAACAAGAGCGTGGCGTTTAGTGTCGCGGAAATATTCGCCCATCGCGCACGCTGCATAAGGAGCAATGTACTGCAGTGGCGCAGGCTCGGAAGCTGACGCCGCCACAACGATGGTGTAATCCATTGCGCCGTAGTCAGTAAGAATCTTAACCACTTGAGCGATGGACGATCTTTTTTGCCCAATCGCGTTGTAAATGCAAATGAGGTCGTTACCTTTGTTGTTAATAATCGTGTCGAGCGCGACCGCGGTCTTGCCGGTTTGGCGGTCGCCGATGATCAACTCGCGCTGTCCGCGGCCAATTGGAATCATGCTGTCGATCGCCTTGAGTCCCGTAGCCATTGGTTCGCGAACCGGTTGGCGGTCGATGACGCCCGGCGCAAGACGTTCTAGCGCGATGGTCTGATTGGTGACGATTGGGCCCTTATCATCGATTGGCTGTCCCAGCGCGTTTACGACCCGGCCAATCATGGCATCGCCGACCGGAACACTCATGATCCTGCCAGTGCGTTTGACCTCATCGCCCTCGCGAATTTCGGTGTAGTCGCCGAGCAACACGACTCCGACCTGGTCTTCCTCGAGGTTCATGGCGATTCCGGCGAGGTCATGCGGGAAGGAGAGAAGTTCGCCCGCCATGACCTTGTCGAGGCCATAGACGCGAGCGATGCCGTCGCCCAACGTGACCACGGTGCCAACTTCGTCGACAGCAATTTTCGATTCGTAGTTCTCGATTTGCGAGCGAATCAGTTGCGTAATTTCGTCTGCTTTGATTTGTGCCATAAAGTCGGCTCTAGCTCCTGGCTTCTAGCTCCTAGCTTAATTCGCGCTGCATTGAGTTTGACTAAATAGTATTAGCCAGAAGCTAGGAGCTAAGAGCGATTTTGTCCCGAATTCTATTCAACTGGCCATTTACAGAACCGTCGTAGATAGTGCTTCCTATTCTTACTACGGCTCCCCCCAACAGCGATTCGTCGCGGAGATATTGCGCCCGCACTTTTTTCCCGGTTAATTTCGCAACTTCGGATTCCAGAACTTTTCTTTCCGGTCCATTCAGCTCGCGCGCGCTTGTGACCTCGGCTTCAACGAATCCGAGGCGCTGGCTTAACTCCTGCTCGAATTGTTTTGCGATCTCCGAGAAAAAATTTACTCGGCGATGATCGATCAGCACAGCCACGAAATTGCGCACCTCTGAAGAAATGCCTTCCCGTGAAACGATCGCATCCAGGACCGCGCGCTTTTGTTCTGCGGTGATCGAGGGAGTCTCCCACACTTCCCGCAAATCTTTACTGCTTGCCACCAAGCCGTTGAGCGATTGCATCTCCCGGAGAATCTTTTGAGCGTCCAGCTTGCGGTCGAAGACCACATCTGCGAGCGCGCGAGCGTAAGTGTTGGTTACGGAGGCCATTTCTTAACTCGATCCTTGGGTCTTCCCCGGGTTCGCATCGGACAACTGTCGGGCAAAACTTCGTATCAAATCCTGGTCAGTACCCGCGTCCACATGGATCTGTTTGCGTGCGAGCGAGACGGCGAGATCCGCTGCATATGCTGTCAAGTCCCGCCGCGCAGCCCTGGCGGCCGCGGCAATTTCCTGCTCCGCTGATTCCACAATCCTTCTGGCATCTTCGATCGCGGCCGCCTTGGTGCGGGCCTCTTCGGCCGCCGCTTCGTTCTCTGCGGCGACTCGCATTTCTTCGATCTCTTTGCCTAAGTTAGAAAGGCGCGCTTCGATATCAGCCAGGCGGCGATTCGCTTCTTCGCTGGTCTTGCGCGCCTCGGCCATGGCTTGCTGGATTGAAGCAGTGCGGTTCTTAAACATTCCCGGGAGGTATTTTTTGGAGGCCCACAGGATAGCCGCTGCGATGACCGTAAAGTTAACTAACGTTCCCAACCATGTGGCTTGCTCCAGGCTTAGACCTGTGCGGTCAGCAATCTTTTGGGCGTCACCTATCCACAAGAGCAAAAGGAAGACCGCGGGCACCAACGCAATATGAAGGATTCTTCGAGTCTGCATTTATCGGGTACCTACCGGAGCTTCTGGATTCGCCGGACGTAGGACGGTCCGAATAATTTCAATTGCAAGTCTCCCACTTTCCGACTGCAATGTCTCCTGTGCCGCGACCTTATCTCTCTCTATGCCTGCTCGCGCCTCGGCTACCTGTGCCTGAGCCTTAGTGCGGGCTTCGGCCACCACCGCGGCTCGAGCTTGAGCAAATTGCTCGCGTCTGGCTTCCTGCTTCTTGAACATCGCGAGTCTTGCCTCGCGCAACTTCTCTTCATACTCGGCGGTCCGAGCCTCGGCCGCAGCCATATCGGCCCGGGCTTTTGCAATAGCCCCTTCGGTTTTGCTGCGACGCTCAGCCAGAACGCGTGCCAGCGGCCTGTCGACCAGCACACTATACAATCCGTAAAGCAGCACCATGAAGAAGACGGTTGGAACGGACTGGAGCAGTAATTCGCCTATCTCTCTTAGCGTTTCGTCCATGATTTGCTTGAAGGTCTCTCGAGTGAAGAAGGCTTGGGAACCATTAAAATTAGCATCTTGCAAAGGGAAGTGTCAACGAGGCTGATAAGCGGCAGTGCCTCAGTTTGAAATACGTGGCACTATGTAGAAGAGTGAAGAAGAAACGCAACATAGTTTTGGGATTTGCCGTATCCGGCTTCCTAGTCGCGGTTGCCCTCGGCTTCTTCGCTTTCACGCGGGCTGCGGGTACCGGCCAGTATAACTGGCTCTTTATTTTGCTTTGTCCCCCCTCCATTGGCGCTAGTGTTGACCCAAAGACGAAGTTCGAGTCCATAGTCGTTTGGTTGGTCATGTGCTGCGCCAATGCCGCACTATATGCGATCCTCGGACGTTTCTTTCAAAAGGGTGTCGCTGAAGACCGAAATTCAAACTGAGGCACTCCGGGATAAGCTATATCCTCCCAATCTTTTCCCGCCTCGCGGCTTCTGCTACATTTACTTCATGGCAACGGCGAAGCAAAATAGTCGACGTGGCGGCGAACTTTTGCGTCGTCCCGCCCGCAAAACGGCGGCTTCAAAAAATCAGTCGCTACAGAAGCTGTACGCACGCCTCGAAAAGACTCAACCCGGCTCTGAAGAGTCCAAGCGCATTTCCAAGGAAATCGTAGACGCGATCGGCTAGCTCATGGCGGCGGTTAAGGTCAGGCCACCTAGAGACGCCCGGTGCCGCGCCTATCGCGACCATTTGCGCGATCGAGTTGACCAGCGACAGTTCCTCGCGCCCATGGCCGTTGAACTGGACGAATGGCTGAAGAGCAATCCCGAGGCCCCCGACTTAGAAGAAGCGCCAACAGGCTGGCACAAATTTTTCGACTCTTTCACCGTCAGCGGTGAAGGCGAGTGCATTAAGACCCTCTTCACAATCTATGCTCCGGGTAAGCCGCGACGCGAAAGCGTCGATTTGGATCGATGGGAGAAGGAACGCCAGAGTTAGCTGACCCGCACATGCAAACGAAGATGAGGGGCCAAGCACGTTCCATCCAAATAACGACAAACCCTCCACAACAGGCTTAGAATAATCCAGCATATATGTCTACTACCGACAATCTCGCCAGCCTGAAGGACGACATGGTCGCATTCATTGAAGGCCACGGCATGCGGCGCTTCCCCGGATATGTCGACTACGATGAAGTTCAGCGAGTTGTCTGGAAACCCGGCGACAATCCCGAAAGCTGGAAAGACTTTGTTGAACTGGCGAAAGCTTCGGGTGCGACTTTTTTGACCATGGACGCGTGGGTGTTGAAGAGTGAAGAGTTGGAAACCCTAATGGAGAGCCTGAGCGACGTCGAGTTTTCAAATGAGGAAGATCTTGAGGACGCCCGCTGGCTGCGCACCTATCTCGGCAAAACCGGATTCATTCAGCTTGGGTTTCCGCATCAGGGGATCATGATGGTGTATGAAGTCTCCACCGAGTGGAACGAGCGATATCAGAATCTGTTGGAGATGGCGGAAGAATTTGGCGGCATACCTATTGACGGGTCCGGATTCGACGAAGAAAGTTAGCTTGTGCGCTGGAATCTCCGTAGTACAGATCAACCGAACGACCGGGCAAAGACAGAAACTCTTGCAGCTCACCTTCAATCAATCCCTGCGCTAAACCTCAGCGATCCGAAACTGGCGGCCATTCTTGCCCGCCTTCTTATTAGTCGTGGCATCGATCAGCCTGATCTGGCAGGAAGATATCTTTCTCCTTCAATTGCGCACTTGCATTCGCCGTATCTCATGAAAGGAATGGACGCGGCCGTGGATCGGCTTGCGGCCGCCATTGAACGCAAAGAGGGAATCCTGATCTATGGCGATTACGACGTTGACGGCACTACCGCTATCGTCATTCTAAAAACCGCGATTGAACTTTGCGGTGGAACCGCCGACTTTCACGTACCGCATCGAATTCGCGAAGGATACGATCTGCGCGGCGATGTCATTGAAGCCGCCGCGTCCGCGGGCATCCACTTAATTATCAGCGTTGATTCAGGCATACGGGCCTTTGCCGCCGCCGAAACTGCGCGCCGGGTTGGCGTCGACCTTATCGTTACCGATCACCATATTCCGGGCAGGGATGAGATGCCGCACGCACTAGCGGTGTTGAATCCCAATCAACATGGTTGCGAATATCCCTGCAAAGCTCTTTGCGGTGCTGGAGTCGCGTTCAAGCTGGCGCAGGCATTGATGGAGCGGTTGCTTCCACAAAAAGATCAGTCGCGATTACTGACGTCGTTCATGAAAATCGTAGCCATTGCGACGATTGCGGACGCAGTTCCCTTAACCGGGGAGAACCGAGTATTTGCAAAACTTGGATTGGACGCCTTGCGGTCAGCGGTTAATCCGGGGCTGAAAGCTTTGTTGGAAGTTTCGCAGCTCAGCGGACGTCCACTCACATCCGGGGAAGTTGCGTTTCGGATTGCTCCTCGCATTAACGCCGCTGGCCGCATGGATATTGCCAGCGACGTCATCGAACTCTTCAGCGTGAAAGATTCAACCCGCGCCAGAGAGATCGCATCGAAACTTAACCAGCTCAACGGAGACCGTCAGGAAGAGGAACGCCGAATCCTCGCAGCCATCCACAATCGTGTTGACGGCGAGCCGGCGCTACGAGACGCGTTTTGTATGGTCATCGAAGGCGAAGGTTGGCATCGTGGAGTCATTGGAATCACCGCGACCAGGGTGGTCGAACGCTACGGACGTCCTACGCTAATCATTTCGCGGGACGGAGAAAATGCTCACGGTTCCGGCCGCTCCATCCCGGCATTTCACCTTCTTAATGCGCTTGAATCTTGCGGACATTTATTTTCACGCTACGGCGGTCACGCGCACGCTGTCGGATTCTCGATGCCAGCGGCGGCTGTGCCGGAGTTGTGCCGTCATTTGGACCTTTATGCCCGCGATCATTTGGGTGTGAGCGATTTTGAGCCTGTTCTGAAAGTCGAGGCTGAACTTCCACTCGATTGCGTGACACCTGAGCTGTATCAAGCATTGTGCCGGATGGAGCCGTTCGGCGCAGGCAATCCAGAACCAATATTCGCGGCTCGCGATGTGAGACTGATGGCTCCTGCGCAGGTAATGAAAGATAAGCACATCAAACTGAGACTGGCCCCTGCTAGGACGGACAAAGGAGCAGACGAGGACCTGAATGAGATTGCAAGGGCGGTAATGCCAAGCTGTCATCCCGATTCAGTCGCATTGCCGAAGCGAAATGTAGATTGGCGAAGAGCGATCATCTACGACGCCCTCGGATGGCACATGGCGGAGCGTTTCCAGCAGGCGCGGTTCCTCCCCGGGGACACACTCGACATTGCTTTCACCATCGGCAAAAACGACCATCCGGATTTCGGCGGGATTGAACTTTCGCTAAAGGATTTTAAGTTGGCGAAGAATGATGAACCGAAAGCAAAAGTCGCGTCCGCAGCGGATGGAGCGGCGTAGATCTACGGAAGAATACCGCCACGTCAAAACTCGAAATATCCCCCGCCATTCACCGGACGCGCGCCACCTTCAGTTCCAGTAGCGGGCAACAATCCCACAATCCCGCGAAGGGTTTCCCACGCGGCGTCGTTCAATGCCGGGTCGGCGGAGACCAACTCGCGAATCATCTTCCATGCGGCGACGTTTAGAGCTCCCTCGGGAGGAGGTCCCATAGCCAGCGACACTGAACACTGCGGGCAGAAACAAATCCGCTGCGCCATCGATTTCTGCCGCGGCCTGATTCCCACCGTCTGCGCGAACATATACAGAGCGACGGATTTGTGTCCCGTTTCTAGTTCCCGATTGCAGCGAAGACAGTACAGACTTTCCAAAGCTCTCCTTGCGCTTCTTGAGGACGATGTTTCCGCTAATCCTTAGAACAAAATAATGTTCCACGGGAATGGCAGAACGCAAGTAGGTAGAAAGATTCCTTTGGCTAGGAACCACGCACCTATCACGGATGCCGTGCGAGGCGAGATCGCCGCATACCGCATTTGCCGTGTATGTACATTTAATGTACACTTGTATTAGTGCGAGAATCCAGCGAGTTCGACTGGGACGAACACAATGAAACCCATCTTGCGAAACACGGCATCAGTCGCTTGGACGCGGAAGACGTTTTGTCCGGAAACCATATTCTTCTCGAGTACCAGACAGAGGACGATGAGGAACGTTGGGTTGCGGTCGGTGCGACTCGTGCTGGCCGAATATTGAACGTGGTCTTCGCAGTCCGCCACCGTGCCGTTCGCCCAATAACCGGTTGGGTTGCCGATAAGGAGACAGCAGATTTGTACGTACGGCAGTGGAGGCCGGAGTAAATATGGCAAGAGCGAAAATGAAACAAGCCATTCCGAAGTTTTCCAATGAGGCCGAAGAAGCGGCGTGGTGGGACGCTCATCGCTCCGAAATCGAGACCGAAATCCGACGGCGGCTGAAGCAGAAACGGCCAATGACGTTGAAAAACCTGATTCAAGGAGTACAACCTTCCCAGCCCATCACGCTGCGGATCCTAAAAGAAGATCTGGAAACTGCGCGAAGACTGGCAGCGCGAAAGGGTTTGGGCTATCAGACATATATCAAAATGTTGTTACGAGAGTCTCTTTTAAGACACGCGGCTGACGAGACCCTAGTTGAGAGTCATCGTTCAGCAACAAGAACGAGGAAGTAAACGCTGCTCTCAGCTTGGTGACCCGAACCAATCTGGTCTCTAGCGAAAGTGCGTAGCATCGGGCACTCTGCTGCTATGGGTAGAGATGTCGCGAATTCACGCCCCCGCCGCGCAGTGAAATGGTCTCGAACTACCGATCCCTCCCCGAAGTTTGTTCCACTCGCCAATCTTCGTAAACTGCGGGAATGCCAGCAGGTCGCCGCAGTTTGTTATAGAGTCCGCAACGACTCCATTGAATTCCTACTGGTGCGCACCCGCGGCGGACGTTGGATTTTCCCCAAAGGCAACGCTGAGCCTGGATTGACTCACGCCCAAGCCGCGGCGCTCGAGGCTTTTGAAGAAGCCGGCGTGCATGGGCGGATGGAGGAAGCGTGCTTCGGTCGCTACTCGCGCCGGAAAGAGTCGAATTCGTCCGAACGGGCCTCGCAGAAGGCGGTTACGGTGAACGTGCATCTTTGCGAAGTATCGCGGCTTGAATCGCCGCAAGAGTCTGGCCGCACTCCGACGTGGTTTTCAGCGGAGAAGACAAAGCGCCTGCTGCGTGAGGACCGTTCGCCGGAATACGGGAGTGATCTCGCGCGGATCATCACTCGTGCCCTAACACGCATCGAGCTATCAATAACTGATCGATCAAAAAGCGCGAAGTCAAGGATTGAGCAATCAGAAAATGGCAATCACGCGACGCCTGATGCGCTGAAAAACGTGCGTTTTATCGACGCTATCCGAAAAAGTGATGGGAGCGACGGCAGGCTGCGAACTGCATTACCATAGATGATAGAAACCGTCGCGCCGCGCGACTTCCACGTTGGTTCCAAACAATTGTCCTAAACACCTGGCGCTCAGCATTTCTTCCTTCTTCCCATCGGCCACAATTTTCCCGTTGCTCATTAACACAACTCGGTCAATCTCGGGAACAATGTCGGATAAATCATGGGTGACCATCACGATTCCAATTCCTGAATTGGCCAGCAGGCTCATGGTCTGGCGCAAACTGTGCCGCGCCAGCGCGTCCAAGGAGTTGCTCGGTTCGTCAAATAACAGGGCTCGTGGGCGATGCACCAAAGCCCGTGCGATCACGATTCGCTTAGCCTCGCCGGACGACATCTCGCTCACCGGCCGATCGGCCAAATGCGGTACTTCCAATTGGGCGAGAGTGGCGTGAGCCAAATCTCTTTGTTCATTGAGCACTGTGTGATTGCTGAAAATCGCAATGCTACTGAAGAATCCCGAAAGCACAACATCTAATCCGGTGGCCTCGCCAGTAACGGCTGACATTAAGTCGTTTGAGACCACACCCAACATGGAGCGAAGTTCGAAGACGTTCCAGCGCTCGTGACCAAGAATTGTCATCGACGATCCGGCACGAACTACGGGATAACATTCCCGCGTGATGGTTTTGACCAGCGTGGATTTCCCGCAGCCGTTGGGACCGAGAATCGCGACACGCTCATCCGCGCCAACGACCAGGCTGAAGTCGTCTAGCACGACCCTGTCTCCCCGCATCACGCGCACATTTTGCAAATTTAGTAGAGCGGCAGAATTCATTGAGCTTCTTGGTTGCGTCGCATCGGATTTTCTCAATGACGATTTTATGTCACAGTAAAGTCAATGGCGACCTCTTCCGATCCCAGAAGTGCTGGCCGCGTTGCTTTTACTTATCCAGATTTCCTGCGTTATCAGATCGCGCGTTTCTGTATCGTCACCGCACTGGAGATGTTGTCAGTCGCCGTTGGATGGCAAGTGTACGACATTACCCACCGCGCTCTAGACCTCGGCTTGGTGGGCTTGGCGCAATTCCTGCCGGGATTTCTCCTGTTCCTCATTTCCGGCCATGCCGCCGACCGATTCAATCGCCGCCGACTTCTCATTCTGTGCTATGCGGGTTTTGCGGTGTGCTCGGCGCTGCTGTTGGCCGTTTCGTCGCTTCATCTGGCATCGGTTTATCCAATTTATGTTGTGTTGGTCCTATTAGGAATCGTTCGTTCTTTCAATGGACCAGTCTCGCGCTCCCTCCTGCCACAGTTGGTGCCAGAGCAACACTTCCCGAATGCAGTGGCTTGGAATTCGAGCATTTTCCAGACTGCGACCATCCTTGGCCCGGCCTTAGGTGGACTTCTCTATGCTTTTTTTCGCCGAGCATCGCCGGTGTATGCGACCGCGTTTCTGGTTTCAGTAGGAGCGGTAATCTCTACGCTGCGGATTGAATTGCGAAGCAAAGCGCGCCCGCGAGGAGAAGTTAATTGGTCCACCGTGCTGGCTGGCTTTCGTTACATCTGGCGGGAAAAAATTATTCTTGCCTCCATTTCATTGGACATGTTCGCCGTGCTCCTTGGCGGATCGGTGGCGCTCCTTCCCGTCTTTGCCAGGGAAATCCTTCACACCGGACCCTGGGGATTGGGACTGTTGCGCAGCGCTCCAGGCGTGGGAGCTGCGATCATGGCTGTTCTTCTCGCACATCGCCCGCTGCGAAGGCATGTGGGAGCAACTATGTTGTGGTGCGTCGCCGGCTTTGGTGTTTTTACAATCCTCTTCGCTTTGTCACGCAGCATCGTGCTTTCGATGATCGCATTGCTTCTTGTCGGGGCAACGGACATGGTTAGCGTAATTATTCGTGGGACGGTGGTCCAGCTGGGCACGCCCGACAGCATGCGCGGCCGAGTAAACGCGGTGGATATGCTCTTCATCGGCGTGTCCAATGAGCTGGGAGAATTTGAATCGGGATTGACGGCACACTGGTTTGGAGCAGTCCCCGCTGTGGTCTTGGGAGGCATCGGGACACTTGTTGTGATTGCCATTTGGGCGGGAATTTTCCCCGAACTGAGGAAGGTGCAGAAAATTTCTAGCATCCAATCCTGAATTCTTCTACTTTGCGTTCTGCCCTTTACATGGGGCAGTCTGCCGGATATAGTCTCGGCGTCATGACTACCGGCACAATTTTCTGCAATAAATGCGGATCACAAAATTCATCCGCCGCACAATTCTGTGCGAATTGTGGCGCCCCACTTTCGGGAGGGCAGTCAGTCTCCAACAAGGCGGGGACTCTGGAGGCATCTAGCGCGCCTCCGCAGACTCAGTACTTACAGCCGGGCTACGCAGCTCAGACGGCTGTTGGCGCTCCTACTGTTTATGGAGGCTTTTGGATACGCTTCGTCGCCGCAATAATCGACGGGGTCATAGTTCAGGCCGTGGTCACGCCAGTCGCATTTATCGTGGGCGTCATGATCGGCGTCGCGGGAGCCGTCGTGGCGACGACGGGGCGAGGCCCAAGCATCTTGGCGATTTGGATTGCCGGAGTATTTGGATTGTTTGCCTCATGGCTATACGAAGCTGCAATGGAAAGTTCGTCGAAGCAGGCTACGCTGGGCAAGATGGTACTTGGAATGAAAGTAACGGACTTACAGGGCAACCGCATCTCCTTCGCCCGGGCGACCGCCAGGCATTTCTGCAAATACATTTCCGCCATGATTATGTTTATCGGATATATCATGGCCGGATTTACCGACCGAAAGCAGGCACTGCACGACATGATTGCCGGAACGCTGGTGCAGCGCGGATGACCGGCGCGGTTGACCGATCTATCAAGTAAACTGAAGTAGTGCCCCTCCGAATTCCGCATTTGCGACGCTGGTTTGCCGCGTCCGCGATCGCCCTGGTGCTTGCAGTCGCTGGATCCTATTTCCATTCACGTCACCGAGTACAGAATGCGCTGAAGCAGGTGCCGGAAAAAATGGGCATCGAGATTCAGCGGAGCGCCAAGGGATTTACCGTCTCCAAGTCTTTGCAAGGGCATTCCCTCTTCAAAATTGAGGCCAGCAACGCTGTGCAGTTCAAGGCGGGCGGAAGAGAGGAACTGCACGACGTCGAGATCACCGTCTATGGACGGGACTCCGGCCGCTTCGACCGAATCAGCGGTAAAGATTTCGAATACAACGCGAGTTCTGGCGACGTAACTGGGAAGGGCGAAGTTCAGATTGATCTGGAATCCAACGACGGAGGCTCGGGCAAGCCCGACCAGTCCGCGCCCGCGGATTCGCGAAATCCTATTCACCTCAAGACCACCGACCTGGTTTTCAATCAAAAAACCGGAGATGCCCATAGCGACGGCAAAGTCGAATTCGAGGTGGCACACGTGCAAGGGTCGGCCGTCGGTTTGGCCTATGCGGCAGCGAGTAATGTGCTGACTCTCAAATCGCAAATAGAGGTCTCATTCGCTGGTTTAACACCGATGTCGCTGACAGCCGATCAAGCGGCCATCAGCAAGACCCCGCGCAGGCTTGTGCTCGACCGTCCTCACATTGTCCTTGGTTCTGACCGTTCTGAAGCTGACAGAGCCACTGTGTTCTTGTCTCCGGACAACAAACTGGAACGCGTTTTAGCTGAAGGCAATGTGCACGCCCGATCTGATAGGGACGAAAGTTTCGAGATTAGAACCGAGCAATTGGAGCTTCTTATGGCCGGCGAACCTGCCGTTCTCGCTCGGGCAGTACTTTCCGGCGATGTTCGCTTTGAAACGTCCGATGCGAATGGAATACGAGGTAAGGCTGGCCGAGCAATTCTTGATTACCAGCACAGCAAGACTCTTAAGGCCGTCTACGCCGACCAGGGCGTAACGCTGACGCAACATCCGAGGGCGTCCGGGAAATTAGCGTCAAAGAAATCGACGCAGGATTTTGAGCTTAGCTCACCGGCCATGAACTTTTATTTGGCCGACGGGCGCCTGATTCAGCGGGCTGAAACATCAGGGCCACCGAGGATTACTCTTTCTTCAACTCCTGGCGACGTGGCCGCTGGGTCGACGGTTATCACCGCCGGAAAGTTCGAAGCTAACTTTGACAACAAGGGGCAACTCGCAAAGGTGCACGGCGCACCGGATTCGCGAATTGTGAGCAGATCCCAAGGCAAGGCTGACAGAACCAGCACGAGCCAAGGCATAGACGCCGAATTTCAAGATGGAGCAACCGCGGTCCTAATCCAAAAGGGGAGCTTCGTATACGTGGACGGAGAGATAACTGCCCGGGCCGACACCGCTCGCTATACTCCGCAGGATCAGATTCTGCTGCTCGAAGGCTCGCCTCGCATCGCAGATGGGGGGATGGTCACAACTGCAAAAACCTTCCGCCTTAACCGCTTGACCGGAACCGCCTTCGCGGAAGGCGATGTCAAAACCACTGATACTTCTCCTCAAAAGCAAGCGGGAACAGGCATACTCTCTTCCGCCAAGCCCGTTCACGTTACAGCGGAAAGCATGACCGCGACTGGCAATCCTGCCGTGGCAGTTTACAGAGGAAATGTCCGGCTTTGGCAGGATGCAAGGTCCGTCGAAGCGCCCTCCATCGAGTTTCATCGGGATCGACGTTTCGTCCTGGCCCAAGGGAGTGCCGATCAGCGTGCTTCCACGACGCTCACCCAAGCCGACAAGCAGGGCAAAGTAACACCGATAGCCATCTCCGCCGATCGGTTGACGTATTCGGACGATGCCCGGAAGGTCCATTTCGAGGGCAAAGTCGTCGCCATTGGCAATGACATAACTGCTACTGCCGCCCAGATGGATTGTTTTCTTCAGGCTCGTGGCACCGTTAATGACAGTCCAAAATCTGCAAACGCGGGTACCCTCGACAAAATCGTGGCTTCAGGAGGCGTTATCGTCACTCAAAATGGCCGCCGCGCTGCCGGGGACCAGCTGGTCTACACCGCCGCCGACGATAAGTTTGTTATGACCGGCGGAACGCCTAGCATTTTTGATGCCGAACGCGGCCTGATTACCGGGGTTTCGTTGACTTTGTATGGGCACGATGGTAGGGTGCTCATAGAAGGTAGCAAACAATCCCCCGCCGTCACCGAAACGCGAGTGGCACGATAAATGCACACGCTGTCCGCCGACGAAATTGGCAAATCCTATCGTGGGCGCAGAGTTGTAAATGGCGTAAGTCTTCGCGTTGAGCAGGGCGAAGTTGTTGGATTACTAGGGCCTAACGGTGCCGGCAAGACCACGACGTTTTACACAATTGTAGGCCTGATTCCCCCCGATACTGGCCGCATACTGATCGACGACCACGAAATTACCGATGTGCCTATGTATCTGCGGGCACGTCAGTACGGAATCAGCTATCTCCCCCAGGAAGCTTCCGTTTTCCGCAAGCTCACGGTAGAAGAAAACATTCTTGCTGTATTAGAGGCGCAACCGATTCCCTGGCACGAACGCCGGGAACGGATGGAGAAGCTGATTGACCAAATGGGATTGGAGCATATCCGTCAGAATCGTGGGCACGACCTCTCGGGAGGGGAACGCCGCCGCGTCGAAATCGCCCGGTCTCTTTGTATCAACCCAACATTCATTCTGCTGGATGAGCCTTTTTCCGGGATTGATCCTCTTGCCGTTTTTGACTTGCAGAAGATCATCAGCGCTCTTAAAGCGAGTGGGATCGGAGTGCTGATCACCGATCACAACGTCCGCGAGACGCTGTCGGTAACCGACAGGGCCTACATTATCAATCAAGGCCGGATTTTCCGGCACGGAACGCCCGAACAGTTGGGTATCGACGCCGAAGTCCGCAGAGTTTATTTGGGAGAAAGTTTCTCGATGGTTTGAAGTCGGCTCCTAGCTGCTGGCTCCTGGCTACGCCAGCTCAGATTTAGCTAGAAGCTAGAGGCCAGAAGCTATTTACCAACGACCGATCTTATGGTGATGTTGCAACCAAAGCTGCATTTGAAAGTCTCGCAGAGACAGATACTGACTCCTGGATTGGTCCAGATGGTCAGCGTGCTTGCCCTCAACAAGCTTGAGTTGCGAGACATGATCACGGCCGAGATGGTCGAGAATCCGGTGCTCGAGGAATTGGAAGACTCGGTTCCTTTAATTGATGAAGTTGGCCAGCGCGAAGAAGAACGGGACTGCCCAGCCCCCGAAGAAAATACAATCACCGCAGTCGAAAAGAAAGATCCGTTCGAAGAAATCGACTTCGGCTCATTCTTTCAGGAATATCTCGACCCCGGCTACCGCAGCCCAGGAGAGATGGAAGAGATCGAGCGTCCATCGTTCGAGAATTTTCTCTCCAAGCCCAGCAATCTCTCCGACCATCTGAAGTGGCAACTCGGATCGATTCCCGTCAGAGATGAAGTGCGGGAAGCGGCAGAAACCATAATCGGCAATCTCAACGAAGATGGATATCTGATCGCCAGCGACGACGAATTGCTGGGTATAGCACCCGCTGCGTCACCCGAAACCGACGCCTCGATAGTCGAAAAAGTTGTGAAGGAAGCAGCCGCTCTTGGACTCGATGCGGCGCTTGAGGATGAGGTTCGAGAGGAATCATCATTTGAAGAAGAGCCCTCGGACGACGCGCAATGGGGCAGTGGCGATGGCGCGTCCCTCGTACAAATTTCGCCGGCTGCGGTAGCCGTCGTTGCTGCGCCCGAGCCTGCGGCTCCAGTTGCCGCGATTGGCGTCAACTCGAATGGCCACGGCGCGCCAGCCTTTCAAGTAAATTTCAATCTCGCCGATCTGCACGAGGCCCTCGAAGTGGTCCGGCAGATGGATCCTCCCGGAGTAGCTTGCCGAGACCTGCGTGAGTGCCTGCTTCAGCAACTCAAGTATCACCAGCAGCAACATGCTGCCAGCCAAAATGGCAACGGCGAGTCGACTGACACGCTTCTAGCCGACACAATCGCAGTCGTCGATCAACACCTTCGCGCCCTTCAGAACAAGCAATACAAAGAGATAGCGCGAGCCATGGCGCGTCCAATCGAGGCGGTGCAGGCGGCTCTAGAATTCATACGCACCCTCGATCCTCGCCCCGGCTTGCGCTACAACAAAGTCCAACCTCGCTTGATCGAGCCCGACGTAGCCTTCGTAAAACACGGCGACGAATGGCTTGTCATCATGAATGACGATGACGTTCCGCAACTGCGGCTGAATCCGGCGTACAAGCGCCTTTTGACTCGCGATACCAACGATAAGGACACTCGCAACTACGTCAAAGAGCGCTATAAGAGCGCGATGCAGCTGATTAAGAATATCGAACAGCGGAAGCAGACCATCGTGAAGGTCTGCTACACAATCGTCAGCCGGCAGGGAGATTTCCTCGAAAAGGGAATCGACCAGCTCAAGCCGATGATGATTAAGGAAGTCGCCGAGGAAATCGGTGTGCATCCGTCGACCGTAAGCCGCGCCGTGGCCAACAAATATGCTCACACGCCGCAGGGCGTTTTCGAGCTTCGATATTTCTTTAGCGAGAGCGTGAACGGGCCCGAAGGCGGCAATACATCGCTGCTGATCCTGAAACGCCGGGTCAAGAAGCTGATCGAGGAAGAAGATTCCGCCCGTCCCTTAACCGACGAACAACTCACCCGCATCTTGCAGTCGCAAGGCATCCAGGTCACTCGCCGAACCGTTGCGAAATATCGTGAAGATATGCGCATCCCCAGCACGCATCAAAGAAGAGTAAAGAAGCAATAACCGAGGAGTGCTCCGATGAACGTGGAATATACCGGAAGGCACTACGAAATCACCACTGCGGTCCGCGATGAAATCGAAAACGGACTTCTAAAAATCCGCAAAATTCTGCGCGATAAATTTGAGACTAAAGTAGTCCTCACTCTCGAGAAGCGGCGCAACAAAGCCGAAATCACCATTACTCCGCGCAACGGGCCGCTGATTGCATTGGCGCAAGCCCATGACATGATTGCCGCCATTAATGAAGCTCTCGAGCATCTTGAAAAACAGGCGGTGAAGTACAAAACCCGCTGGCGCACCCAGAAACGCCACAATCACAAGACTCCAAGCGAAAAGAGTGCGAAGTTGAGTCGGTGGAATGGGGAATCTGGAGAGGACGGGCAGCCTGTGGCCCGTCTCCCTAAAGGGAGATCGGTGGCGCTCCTGGTTCACAGATTTCCTCCTATCGCAAAGTCCACCGAAGTGCACCTCGTGCGCTCCGACGACTCCGTGGCCCTGCGCCCGATGACCATCGAAGAAGCGATAAAAGAAGCCCACTTCCGGGACCGTGACGTATTCGTATTCCGCGACCCAAAAGGCAAGATCATGGTTCTCCATCGCACCCGCGACGGAAAGATGGAGCTGATCGAGGCACCGTAGACGCGGCCCGTAATAATTTGTGGTGGCTCCGGAGATGGATTAGACTGCTCCGTTACCATGGAGAAGCCTATGGCACGCCGGATTTTCCTCACACGATTGGCCCAGTTAACCGCGCTCCCTTTCGTTATGGCCGGAGGCTCTCTCCAAGGCCAGAGCGTGCACAAGCCGCTCCATATCGTGATGAAGAGTGCGTGGGGCTCGGACGATCCAACCAAGGCGGCATTTCCTTTCTCGCATGGTCTCGCGCTCGCGGAAGCCGGACACGAAGTCCAAATTTACTTGCTGGGAGAGGCAGTTGTACTCATGCGAAAGACGGTAGCCAACGCGGTGATTCCAGTAGGATGGCCGCCCGTGGGCGAAACACTCGACAAACTCGTCTCAAAGCATGTTCAGATCTACGCGTGCGGCGCGTGTTCCCGTGCCAGAGGTGTGACTGACGCGGATTTGAGCAGCTACGGTGCGAAGTTTGGCAACCCCGCAATATTTGTCTCGCTGATTGAATGGGCCGACCACGTCATCACCGAGTAAGCAGCTTGGAATTTATCCGACAAGTTTGCCTGCGCGACCCATCTTGAAACGACCCAGCCTTCGCAAAGAACGCGAAAGGCTGGGGCACCCGCTCCCCGTGGCTTAGGCCGGAACTCTGATCAAGCCAATCCCCAGAGTGACTACCGAAACGGCAAGAATGAGCGCTCCAACATAGATCAGCGAGACTGCCCCACTTGGTTGAGTGGCCGTCGGCTGCAACATGGAAAAGAAAAACCCCGCAGAGATCAAAATCGCTGCAAGCGGCACGCCGATTCGAACCAACCACATCAGCGGTTCGGGAAGAACCGCGGCATCCGCAAGCACCTGGCAAACTAAGGAAAGAATCACAATAACTCCCGCGTGGGCATGTCCCGCACGGAAGAAATTTTGGCGCAGCGGATTTTCCATATAACCGCTGCTCTTATCCATCAACGAGGTCAAAAGGAAATACCCGCCGTACTGAATTGTGGGCACTGTGATCAGGATTATCCCGGATAGCAATCTTGCTTCACGCGTCATACGCTCTCCTCTCTTAGCTCTTGTTATCGTTGGCGACAGCGCTCGCGGTCCATCCGATTGTGAACACTGCCAGCACAACTGCCAAAGATCCCAGGCGAGTCTTCGTCATTTGCGATTTGCTCCTGCCCGAATTCTAGCTAAACTTCAGCGTCTCAGGTTCTTCCTACGGCAAAGTCTCAAAGTCCAGACCAGTAGGGATCGACGGTGAGTGGTAGTTGCCGTAACATCGAAGTATCACTGATCAAGATCGTGAGGGTAATTGCCTAATTTGATCAGCGATCCGTGGAAGCTGGTTGAAATTCAGCGTAAAGTGTTGGGCGTGGAGCACGCAATCAAGTATTTCAGCTTCTGGGATGTTCCCCGCACCTTTGCATTTCAACGCGACGGGAAAGTGTATGTCCTCACGTCTGAGTTCGACGACGACTTGGACGAGTACCCCAACGACTATGAAATCTTCGTTGTTTCCGGTATTGGAGATCTGTCAGTGGTGAGCGACTGGAAATCTATCGAGCCATTGCCAAAGACTGCTGTGGGAACGGTTCCGGTCGCGTCAGTCCGGTTCGATAAATCGCTTCGCAAGTGTGTGGACGGCTCGTTCTTGGATACGATCCGACGACCCAAAGTAAGGTAGCTGTTGAAAAATCGCCGTTACACTCACTAACCGGGTGTGAGTGGAACGCCGATTCTCGTTATGCACGGCTACGGCAGCCTCGGTTGCGTAAAATAGGATGAGACGCTGTAGGGAATTGTGAGAAATAGGGAAGTGGGTGGCCATGGAAACGCAAAGCGAACGAAATCCCGAATCAAATCCAGCCAAGGTAGGAGAGCACATTAAGGGTGCTCACCAGATTCTAAAGACACTGCAAGAGAAGATTGGAGAGCGTCATCCCGAGATCACAACCGCCATTACGAAGCTGGAGTTGGCGCTATATGATCTGGAGATCGATACTGGCGGCCTGCTGTAGCGGCGGGACAAGCCCAGGTGGTCGACGGATTACTGTGATAAGTCGCTCAACGCGAGTGAGGATTCCTGACGTTTGTCACAAGTTTAATGTGCGCCACATAACGCGAGATGCTTTGATACTGGAACTCAATGCCAGATTCTGGAAAAGAAGATCACCAAATTCCAAACCGATCCCGCAAGTCGCACTTCAGTTCAAGGAAGTAATGAGGCATGTGCTCAAGTCGAAACACAAATAGAAGACAATAACTTACAAGAAGTCCTACGAATTGCGACGAAGCGCCACAGATGCTTAGCCCAGCACGGGTTTCCAGCGATGCCGCGACACTTTATCACACTCGGTAGGGTTTGGTCGTGGGCACAAAAGTGGGCACAGCCGAATGGGGCGCGAATTTCGTTTATGAGGATAAATCGCGGCAATCCTTAGATCGGAGAAAGTGGCATTTCGATGTGGACAGCGCAAGAGCTATGCGGAAATCATTTCGCGAAATGTTTTTAGAAAATAACCCTTAGCAGGCGCATTACTAACTCTTCGAGCGAAAAGGTCGTTAGGCCGAGCGGCACAAGTGGTACCGCAATCACCCCCGCGAGGCGGCTCATCTCCTGGAGTCCGAAGGGGACGAGTCTCATCTCGCGAACCATGTTGTAACTATTGCCGAGGTCGGCCAGGGATTGTATGTCGCCAGTCCCCAAAAGTTCGTTTCGATTCGTTATTCTCCTCATTACCCACTTTTCCTGAAATTCCTCGACATAGGCGCTGGCCAAGGATCCATAATCCGCCAGCCCCTTTCGTCTTGTGCGCGCAAGTTGCGGAGTAAACATGGTCAGCGGGCCGAGGATAAGTAGAGTAAAGAGGACGATCAGGCCGAGTACCGGCATTTTGAACGACCGCAGGCTCTCGCCTCCGTACAGCACGCGGTCGGCAATCAAGCCCGAGAGCAGGGCACCCTCGGCGAAAAGGATGGGTGCGAACGCATAGGAGATTGCACCCAGAAAGCCGAGGCCCGCGGATCGATCGGGATGCGTGGGAATGAGCTGGAGTTTTAGCTTCGAAACCTGCCAAAGGAATCGGAACCAGATTAGTAACCGGAAATACCACCGCAGCAATATGAACTGGAAGATTGGAATACTGACATATGTATTCCACTGGCCAGCCGGAGTGGGCTGCATGTGCACATCCCCTGCTACGGCAAACCAACTCGACGTGCCTAACGTGATCTGACTTTGCCAAAGCCAATGACCGAAAGTAGCGACAATAACCAGCAAGCCTAATTCCAACGGGATGGAATTACGCAAGCGTGTCGCTGAGTCGATCGCGGTCCGGAATTTCGGTATTTCTTCCGCCCTGACAATGTTCTCGTTTAAGAAATTGTGCACCGCCGGGCGAAGGCGTGAGTTCACAACCAACTCTGCGGCAATCAGTACCGGCAGCGCAATGAGAAATCGGACTTGTATCTCGATGTCGTACAGGAACGGGAGCGTGACACCGCCGCGAAGATGTCCGTCCAGCGATGACAAGATCAGCAGCGGCAACCAGGTGACCAGTGTGAGCACGATGATGCGGCGGTGTAACAGCTCCAAATCGCTGCCGGACAGATGTGTCCGCCGGTAAAGCTGAAAGACAGGACCACCCAGAACCAAAGAGAAGTCGGGCGGCTCCTGGAGTATCGTGGGTTGGTTCATAGAGAGTACTGTTTCCGCAGTCTTTCACAAAAGCTCACGACGTGTGTATTCCGCGTCGACTTTTCGGGTTTGAATGTACACCAACTCGGACGGCCGCGCCTACACCATCGGAATGGCGACTGTTCAGTTCTGTCCCGTTGTTTTGTCCCGAATCGCCATTTGGTGAGCTATTACTTTTCGCTGAGCCGTACCGGGACTTCCGCGGCATTACGCCCAGGAACAAAGTCTGCCGCAACCTTCACTTGTTTGGGTCCACCACCGGAATGCTTGCGGCCAACTCCACGTTGATCAGCAAGTCTAGGCGGCGGTCGATCTGATACCACAGGGCAGTCTTCTTGGGCGAGATCACCTTCTCGAAGATCGATACATACTTCGTTAGCAGGGCGGGAAACTGCTGGTCTATGGCCACCGAGCGCTTCATCAAGTCGTTCGCCTGGGCATCGGTCATGGTGTCGTAGTTCTGCACATATTCCTTCATCAGCGCCACGCGGGCATCGCCGATTTTCGAGACTTCGGCCAAGTATTGGTCATAGATAGGCCAGAACTTTGTGGCTTCCGATTCGTTAAGGGGCAGGTTGGCAGCGATGAGCCTTATCCTCTCCGAGCGAATGTCTTCCCGTAACAACTTGATGTCTGTGTCGGTGGCAGTGTTCGGGCCAGCATCGGCGCCCGTAGTGGCCCCGGCGGACTGGGCGAACGACGGTACGCCGGACAGCAGCGACGCGCTGGCCACGATGAGAACTGCAATTAGGCTTTTCTTCTGCATTTTCTCGCTCCTTGGGATTGATGACCGAAGTATTCGTGCGCTGGCTTGACTGAATCCTAATTCGGGATGCGCAAGCCACCCTCAAATACTTGTAAGCCATTCGTCTGCATATCCATAGCTTCTCAGGCGGCGCTTCAATTCAGATCATCGTCTTTGTAGTACTTGGTGCTCTTGGCCGTGATCTCTGCGGCCAGACCTTTGTCCGTCATCTGATACATCCAGACGCCATCCGAAACTGATGTTGCACCGGCCATTGATCCACCTTTGTCTCCGGTCGTGGCCGCGGCGGTAGCTTGTCCGCCGAACTCCCAGCCAGAATTAATGAAACCGTCCAAGACCTTGTCATTGTCAAAAACGAAGATAACGCTGAACTTCTTCACACCCATGCCGAGTCCCGCTTGCAACTCGACCATCTTCATGAACGTTTCTTTCCTGGTTTTGTTGTTGACAGCGATGCCTTTGCCTTTGCCGGAACCCGCAAACAGGATCTTTACTCCGGTATTGCTGAAGACAGCGTAGCCGGTGGCCTGTTCAACTGCGGCCTTCGCCGCAGGCTGGGCTTTGTAAAGCCGCTGGAGTATCTTCTTGGTGTTCGCCCTGATTGAATCCTGCTCCTTCGCTTTGTCCTTCGCCTCGTCTGCGTGGGCCAAAATTGCAAATCCACACATGAGTGCGACGATGATGGTTCGTGTTTTCCCCAACGCTGCAAATCTGGTGATTTTCACGGGTATCCCCTTTCACGATGTCCAGGTCAGTTGGCGATTAGCCGCTTCATGTCGGGAACGCTAGGTCGGAAGCGAGATTGGCCAGCTTGGTTCAGCTGTTGCCCGTTTCGCTGGACGCCATTCTCGGAAACGCTAGGCTTCACTTGATCTCCGCACAACTAGGGAAATCCCTAAAAGTGCGGGAGTGGTGCCTTGGGTTAGGCAGCCACGTCATCATTCATCAAATCTGCGAGAAATTTCGCACGCAGACCACTCGGGGGAATAGTGGGATTCGCTAGAAGGTCAGGCTTTTAGCCATTTCCCAAGCTCTCACTTTGCGTCGAGCCTCATCGAACAACCGCTCGTAATTCCCCTTGCGCACCTTCTCGCTTGTTTTCTCGTCGAGAAGCTTCCACAGCGGCGAGTATTTGTAGTACACCCTTAAGTACTGCTCCTGGGTTTTGGGCGCCACCTCGTCGGTGCCAAACAGGAAACGGTCCGGGTAGCGATTGATCAAGTCGGCCGTAATGCGAGTCGCCTCCGGACTCGAAACCACGTACTTGGCCACCTCGTCCCAGGAAATATCAAAGTAGATGTTGCTGAATCGCGGATCAGCCAAAATCTCTGCCAATTGAGCGGCATGATTCTTTATCGGTCGAACCACACGGCCCATGCCGGTATGCGCCCAGATGATGGTCGTGTGTGGATGCCTCCTGAACAGCGCTTTCATCTGATCCAGGTAAACGGGTTTCGAGCCTTCCTTCGCGAACGGCACATCCATATCGTTGTGTATCAACACGACGAGTCCGACCGTATCCGCAAAGTCGAGAATCCGGTCAAGTGCCGGGTTTTGCAGACTAGCAACTTCCCCCGCCACCTTAGCCGAGACGAACTCCTTGTGAATCGTGAACTCGCCGATACCTGTGAACACTCCAGGAAAAGTCTCGAGCACTCGGCGAATGTGATCGGCGGCATACATGTCAGCTGGATTGAATCCGGTGATCATGGGATCAAAACGCGCCCGCTCTTCTTTCGATAGCGAGCGGTATGCCATCGCGATGTATGCGTCAGTGAAAGAATAGTAGTAGAGCGGTGCGTCCGTCTGCAGGTAGTAGGTTGGCGCAAAGTCTCCGGAATTCTGATACGACCATTCCTGTTGTAGTGGGATGCCGAACAGCGCAACGCGTCCAACTTTGCTGCCCATGATCTTCAAAAAGTCATGAATATCCGTGCCTTCCTGAATGTAGTTGGTCAGGTGAAAGTGAACATCGTTTAACTCAGGTTGATCGGGTTGGGACTGTGCGGCTGCGAGACCGCACCATAGCACTAAAGAAATGAAAGAGCCGGAAGCGAATCGGACCATTCCGCGACGCCAAGGATCATAGGCACTTTTCATCTATAGGCTCCCTTACTCGAGGAGTTGCGTCATCGCGTTTACACTTCATTCTTCGTTCGGAAAAATATTCGACCGCTCAGAAAGCTAACTCGAGAGTGGAACCAAAGATCGGTCCGGTTCCTCCGAGCGCGAAGGGAACGGAGGTATAGCCCACCGGAGATTTGTACAGGTAAAGGAATTCATTGTTCCACCGGAGTACTTTGTTGTGATAGGGAAAATAGTTGAGCCCAGCCCGAAAATCCCAAGGACTGCCATACTTGCCTGTGAGTGTCGATCCTCCGAGATAAGCCTGCAAAGTCTTAGGCAGAACCATCGCCGAGGTTTGCAATTGGAAGCCGTGGGAGAAGACGGATGCAAGTCCGGCCGTGCCGGGTCCGTGAAAATGATCGAGCCACCGCAAGAAGTACTCCCCTTCCAATGAAAGCCCGTGGTACTTGAGGCCGCCATCAAAGGCAGCCATTTTATAGGTCACATTGGTGACGGAAATACCGGGACCGAAGAGGTTGGGAGTGAAGATGACAGTTCCGTCTTCGAGCCGAATCTGTGTGTTCTCGAATTGGTCACTGTTTGGCTGTTCCTGTTTATCCTCGTCGCTCCGGGTGTAGTGGGCCGCCAGACGAGTCGCCAATTTTTTATGGTCTTCGAAGTCGCCAAAGCCTTGGCCAAATTCGCCCGTACTGGGCGTCCAAACGAGCGAGGTGGCGACCGTGTTTAACCCATTGTTGAGCTGTGCCGCGCTGACGCCCAGGGTGCTCAGGTTGTTGCCGACCATGGCAATGTAGTCCAGTTTGTCTGTGATCTGGCCCCAGCCCCAGACGCCTGAGGTGTAGGAAGGCCGAAAGAACTCGTCGGCTATAAGGCGGGTATCCACGCCCAGCCAGAATGGGAAATTACCCTCGACGCTTCGCGTGCCTGGCAGCGACCTAATCCCTGCCCCCACGCTGAAATATTTGTTAAAAGCATAATTCAGGTTGCCGGCGAGTACTACCTGAGCACCTAAGCCCTGCGAAGCATTGGAAGACCACGCGTACAGAAAATAGCGGAACTTCGGGTTAAGGATCCACCCGAGGAACTTTATCTGTACTTTATTGAGCTGGATATCCTGGCGTTGCTGGACATTCTTGACGTTGCCAAACGCATCTCTGTAGGTTGGATTCAGACCTAGTTGGTTCAGGTACCGAGCATAGCTGTATATGCTGATACTCATGTCGCCGCGGTCGGTGTCTACTACCTTGTAGCCAAAGTTGGGCGTGTAGGATCCCCACTTGGACGGCGCTCCCTCTAATGCGAGCTTAGCTGTGGCCTTCGGCTCTTCGCTCTGCTGCGACTCCTGTCCGGTTGTTGGCTCCGGCTTCTCTCCCGTCTCCACACCAGCCTGCTTGGCAAGCACTCGCCGCAGAGATTCGATCTGATCCATTAGTTCCCGATTTTGCTTTTCGAGTTGACTATTTTGGTCGACCAACCGGTCGATCTGCTTCAGCGACTGAGAAGCACTCTGATCAGTCGTGGAACCGTCGGTTTGCGGAGTTGCGCTCTGGGACCTTGCCAACCCGGAGGAAATCGCGACCACAACCAAAATCCTCAGGACGATCAAAATGGTTCTCACGACAATTCTCCTCTTCTCGACCTGAGTCACCACGTTTACTTCCAACCGACTGACTCCGGCGAGTAGAGGTTGTAGTGCAGCTTCTCGCTGACGTAGTCGATCACCTCTTGCGCCTTGACACTGTTTCCAGCCTCATCCAGCGGCGGCGCAAAGACAGCGATTGCGCCTTTTCCAGGGACGATTGCGACGATCCCGCCGCCAACTCCGCTCTTTGCGGGAAGTCCCACTTTCCAAGCCCAGCCCCCGGAGCCGTCGTACAGGCCGGCCACCATCATCGTGCTCAGGATGTGAGGAACATTCTCCGCCTTGATCACCCGTTCACCTGTTGCGGGGTTGATACCGTTGTTCGCCAAAGTGGCGCCCATCCGCGCAAGTTGCGTGGCGTTTACGCCAACTGAACACTGCTTGGTGTAGATATCCACCGACTCAAACGGATCGGCGTAAATCCGGTCATACTTCGCCAACAGCATAGAGAGGGCCTTGTTACCGGTATTGGTGGCGGCCTCGGACTTATAAACTTCATCAATAAGAGTCAAGTTTTCTCCGGCGGCCCGGCTGTAGAAATCCAGGATCTTGCTCCACTTGTCGTTCGCGTCGTTGCCGGCGATCAGACTGGTCGTGGCGATGGCGCCTGCATTCACAAAGGGGTTACCGCTGTGGCCCGGCATATCTACGACCGCGATCGGAGAGTTAAAGGGGCGCCCGGTGGGCTCGGAGCCTACTTTTTCGAAGACCTTGTCCGCTCCCAGCGCCTCCATCGCCATCGCGAGCGTATAGACTTTGGAAATCGACTGGATGGAGAAGGAAAAGGTCACGTCCCCTTTGGTGACAACCTGGTTATCGGTAGTGACCACCGCGATGCCGAATAGCTTGGAATCCACTTGTGCGAGATAGGGAATGTAATCGGCGTTCTTCCCCTTGGTTTCATTCTTGAATTTGTCGTAGGCCTCCTGAACTACTGTAGCCACGAGCTCTCGGCGAGGGGCCACCGGGCTTCGCGCCCCTTGTGCCCGCGCAGGTACGGGACACAAAGACGGTGCAATGATTGTCGCGACCAGGAGTAACTTTACAGCCGAATTCTTAATGAACATTGAAATCTCCTTTGGGTTCTTTCCGCTACGGGCCGAGTCATAGAGTCGGGGATTTGAAAGTCTTGTCCCAGTCAAACTTGAATGAGAACTGCATTCGGTAATCGTTGTAATTGAATCCGTCGCGAAAGTTCACCCGCCTGCCGAACTGAAACTCACCACCCATTGTGACCCTTGGAATCGGGTGGTAGAGCAGGTTCCCGATCGCATAGTCACCCTGGTGATAGTCCGCGGGTTTTTGGGCGTTTGAGTTCTGGATGTCGACCAGCGAGTAGCCGACCGAACTGGTAAAGTGCTCGTTCCAGGTATGATCAAGAAACGTCACGAGACCCAACACCGGCAAAGCAACACCCTTGATGGGCAGGCGCGAGCCCGGAGGATTGTTCTGGATACCGACATCCACCGGTGCATCGTTCATGTAATTCTCAATGCCATTGCCGTAAACAAATCCCAGCTTCGCGACATTGTTCTTTGATATGTTGAGATTGGAAGTCAGGTCTACGCCCCAGCCCACGACACTGCCACCGAAATTGACCGCGCTCCCGCTGGTGTCGACCCACCCGATTTTCCTAACAATGCCGGCCATTTGTAGGTAGCCCCAGTTCCCGACTATCCGCGCATTCCCCGAGAGATCCGGAAAATTGAAGCGAGGCCGAATGTTGTTTAGCTCGATACGGTCGGCGTAGACGCCTTGGTCACCACTGCCGCCCGGTTTTTCCAGAGCGAGAGTAACGCTGCCTTTCTTGCTTCGGATCGGCATCCAGCGTACCTGTATGTTGCGGAAGAAGACCATCCCGCTCGGGCCCCAGTACTCCACAGTGTTCGGCCAGATGTCTATGTCCATGAACGGGCTCCAAGTTTGTCCGGCTCCGAACTGACCCAATTCGCCGTAGGCATGCCTGAGGCGGAAAGTGGTTTGGCCGGCGTCAACTCCGGTCCCAAATAGTTCCCATTCAAATACCGTCTTCAGTTCGCCGAACGGGGTAGGAGTGGATGACTTCACCCCGAAGCGGGTCTGCCGCACGCTGGCGTAGACATTTCCGCTCGGTGCAAACTGGTTCTTAAAGGACGGCAACTTGGTGGGACGGATTACGTCGAACCAGGCCGGATCCACTTGCCCGAAGTCGTATCCGGAGTCGAGCATGACGAATCCATAAATACTGACGCTATTCTGCCGCTCGGTTATTTCGCCTTCCAGCGGTACGGTTCCAGCCTGGGGCTGAGAGATAATCGCCTCCGAAGGAACGGCGACCAGTGGCTCCTCCGGAGCAGACGGCTTTTGCCCCTCGGCAGGGCTAGGTGCCGCGCCCTCCAACGTGCTGATCTCACCCCTGACCTCGTTCATCATTTGGTCCATTTGCTGGAGCTTGTCCTTCAGTTGTTGGATATCTTGTTTCCGCTCGTCGTCGGATTGCGCTCGAGCAGGCTGAATCCAAGTGACGGAAAGGACAAATAACAATAGGGTTGCGGAGCTGACTGTCTTCATAAAGACTCCTCACTATTTGCAAATCGCTGCCAGAACCAGGGTCACAACCAGTACTTTTATGCCGAAGTTCTGGTGACCACAATTAGGGAAATCCCTAAGTCAGATCCCTCGGAGTTTCGGCCGCACAGTCGTGCGAGAAGTTGCAAGACAGCTACCGACGTACTTACAGATCTGTCGAGGTTCGTTGAGACTTTCAGAACTGCAATTGAATACGACTCTGGAAGAACTGCGTATTGCCTTTGAGGTCGAATCGGTCCAGGTGTCCATAACCATAGGCCATTTCTAGCCGCACGTTTTCGTTAAGGTACCAGTTGACCATCGGTGTGATTCTCTGAAACTTGCCGCCCTGCACTTTGCCGCTGTTAAGATCTGTTTGCGAGTATCGGAGCACTAGTTCCCATGCGCCTGGACCTCCACTGAACACGGGCCTCTTAGGCGATATCGCGGTGAAATACCCGCCGACCGTGTTGTACTTGCGCGTTTCCCCGGTGATCAACCACGTCGTAACAACGTCGCCTCCATGAAACTGGGGATTGCCCTTCGACTCGCTGGCGACATTCTGGAAATAGTATTCGCTGCCGATGAGCCAGGAGCGCCTGCGATAGTAAACCTCATATCCCGTCATGAAGGTACGGCTCGCGGCGAACTTGCCTGTGTCGAGAAAAAAAGGCGCGGTAAATGCTTCGGGCCGTGACTTAAGCCGAAGTTGCCCGTCTGCGGGTTTGCCCCACTGCAGGTTGACGCCTAGGTGAAACAGTGTACCGTCCGCCTCCGAATGGAGGGGGAGCCACACGAGGCGTGCGACCTCCTGGTGGGAATACGAGGAAAACGACTGGCCCTTAGAAAATACATCGTTGAAGTAACCAAGGTTCCAGAGAAAGCCATGCTTGGGAGAATAACCGAGCCACTTGATACCGTCGGCTAGAAGCGTAATGCTCGCGTCGCTCATCGTGAATCTCTCCATTGTCCAGCCGTCGTAGCCAACCATGACTTTGTTGAGGGAGAATCCCGTTTTGGCGCGCCCAATGAAGAAGTTTCCCCAGAGCTCGGGGACTGCAATCATGACCCCGGTTTGCCTGATCAGCCATGAATTGGTGGGCGCGTCATACATGATCCCGGCACACCAGGTCACGGACCGCTCGAACTTGGGGAATCTTCCTCCAAGAATGAAACGAAAATCACGGAGTTTGTAACCGGGCTCGAGGGCAATTTGTTGCTTGCTTTCCTCGTCCTGCGAAAACCAATTCGCCTCAAGTAAAAGGCCTGCGCCGAACCGCGCGGTAATGTACCGGCCTTTGTACTCATGCCAACTCACGAGCTTCGGTGTATCCTCCTCTCCCGCCTCGATGGTGTTCTCAAGAGTCGAATTGGACGACCCTTGAGTTGCGTCTTGGGTTTTCTTAGGAGCGGGAGCAGGCTGCACTTTAGGCGCATTCTGTGCGTCTTCGGAAGGGGGGATGGAAGGCGCCCCGGTTGTCCCTTGTGTAGTAGTCTCCTGTGTGGTTGTCTCCTGCGTAAAGCAGAATCGCGGCGCGGCTAGCAATGCGATCATAGCCAAAAGCTGCGGCAATAATCTTTTCATGATCCCCTGATCCCATGTGCCATTCTTCGATCAGTACTGATAGAACAATGCTTGAATCTGCGCCACCGGGCGAGGATTCAAGAGCGCCAGCGAGAGCAGGATCCGCGCTTTTTGGGGATTCAACTCATCGGAAGCCACAAAACCGAGCTCATCGTCATTCACTTCTACGTTGCGCCCAACGAGCCCCGTGGCCACTCGGCTGGCGCGAACGATGACCACCCCTTTCTTTGCCGCTCTCGCGGCTGCTTCCACCGAGGCCTTGTTCATGTTGCCATTGCCAACACCGGCGATGACGATACCCTTGGCGCCGGCGTTTACGCTAGCGTCAATGAGGTCAGGTGACATGTCAGCGTCAGCAAAGACAATATCCACCCGCGGCAACTTGGTTACGTTTGAAATATCGAATTCGCTTGACGTCGTGTTCTTCCATGAAGGCTTGTTGTAGTAATCATTCTTTCCGTACGCTGTAACACCAACCAACCCACGCAGTGGCGACATGAAGGTCTGAACGTCCGTAGTGCTCGTTTTGGTCAGAGAGTGTGCCCCGTGTATCCAGTCGTTCATGACGACCAGTACTCCGCGGCCCCTGGAATTCGGATCGCCAGCCACCGCCACGGCATTGTAGAGGTTCAGCGGGCCATCGGCGCTGACCGCCGTGGACGGTCGCATGGACCCCACCAGGACCACCGGTTTGTCACTCTTCACCACCAAATTGAGGAAATATGCCGTCTCTTCCATGGTGTCGGTGCCATGCGTGACGACGATGCCGTCGACATCTGGTGTCGGCAGCAGCTCATTGATGCGCTTGGCGACGGTGAGCATGATTTTGAACGACATGTCTTGAGATCCGACGTTGGCTACTTGCTCCCCCTTGATATTGGCCAAGTCCTTGATTCCAGGAACAGCGTTCAGCATGGCATCGATCGTGACCGCGCCGGAGGTGTAGGCGGATTGAGTAGCAGTAGCGCCAGCGCCGGCGATTGTGCCTCCCGTTGCCAGAATCACGATGTTGGGTTTTCTGGTTTGGGCAAGAGTATTCTGGCCAGCAGCAACGAGTAGGACGACGACATACAGGACCGAGATTTTGCGTAGCTGTTTCATAAACAAGTCCTTTCGAGGCCTGCGCCTGTGCAGCGATGTTTTAAACCCACCACTACTTCGTTTGGTACTTTGACTTGTCCAACCCGGTCAACTTGACCGGGTCGAGCAGTTCCTGGATTTGTTGTTCAGTGAGAATGTGCTGCTCACGGATGATCTCCAGTATCCCTTTGCCGCTCGTGTAGGCTTCTTGCGCCAACTCGGTTGCCTTTTCGTAACCTAGGACCGGGTTGAGCGCGGTGACGATGCCGACGGTTGTTTCCATGTAGTGAGCTAGCACTTTTTCATTGATAGTTATGCCGTCTACACACCTCGTGCGGAAAAGGATCGACGTGTTGTACAGGAGATGCTGCGATTCCATAACCGCCAGACCTTCCAGGGGCTCGTACGCGTTTAGCTGAAGCTGTCCACTGTGAGCGGCCAGCGTGACGGCCAGGTCATTTGCCATCACTCGGAAGGTAACGAGGTTCATCACCTCAGGACCTACCGGGTTCACCTTCCCCGGCATGATGGAGGAGCCCGGTTGCAACGCCGGCAAGTTGATTTCTGCCAACCCTGCGCGCGGACCCGAGGTGAGCAGGATCAAGTCGCCTGAGATCTTCGAAAGCTTGATGGCCACACTCTTGAGAGCCGCGGAATACACTACAAATCCCTGCTGGTCCCATGTGGCCGCTAGCATGTCCGATGCCGGTACGAACGGCTTGCCTGTGAGCTGTGCCAAATGGAAGGCGAACCTCTCGGGATAGCCTTTGGGAACGTTGAGGCCAGTGCCGATTGCGGTGGCACCCATGTTTTCGGCGTATAAAGACTTTTCTGCGTCCTTCAGCAACTGGATCTCGCTTTCTAGCGATGCTGCGAAGGCATAAAATTCCTGCCCGACCGTCATCGGTACAGCGTCCTGCAACTCGGTTCGTCCCATTTTGACGACCTCGAGATATGCAGCACCTTTCGCGCGGAACGATGCCGCGAGCTTCTGCAACTCGCCAATCAACTTGTCATTCCGCAGCACGAACGCGACCTTAATGGCGGTCGGATAAGAATCGTTTGTAGATTGAGACATGTTCAAGTCGTCGTGGGGCTCGATGAACTGATACTCACCCTTCTTGTGGCCGGATAACTCGAGAGCTACGTTGGCAATCACCTCGTTGGCGTTCATATTCGTAGAGGTGCCGGCGCCGCCCTGATACCAATCAACCTGGAATTGATCGTTATACTGGCCAGCGAGTATGGCCTGACAAGCCTTCGTGATAGCGTACAGCCTTTCCTTCTTCATGGCGCCTACGTCGGTATTGGCCTGAGCCGCCGCCAGCTTCACCAGTGCCCACGCCTCGACGAACCCGGGGTAGTGATTGATGGGGACACCAGACAACTGGAAGTTCTCCAGAGCCCGGGCAGTCTGCACGCCGTAGTAGACGTCGCCAGGAATCTCTTTTTCACCCAATAGATCTTTTTCGACTCGCGGTTTGCTGGTGGACGTCTGCGCGGGCTTTTGAGCCTGTGCCGGATCAACAGCGGAGGCCAGGACCAGCGCCAGACCAATGACGAGCAGCAAGAAAGAGCGCCGGATCGTGTGATTCATTGCTAGCCTCCCGAGTACCTCGAATGAAAACTTTCGCCCAATTGCGGCCGGAACTTCGCGTCAGCTACCAGCACTATCATGTTGAGAATGCGAGAAAGCAATTAGGGAAACCCCTAAGTGTGCAGCTCTCCGGGTATCGACAGTAACGGTTGTCGGTCCTCGCAGTTGCTCTCCACGACGCCCCCACTTGTCACCGAGAATGCCGCAGGGTGATTGTGCGACTGCCTCGAAGACTGTAAATTTTGCCAGTAGGAAGACAACATCCCTAGCCCTATACGGAATACAGGTAGCCCAGGATTCCATTCCGCCGATTTTCAGCTCGGCACACGTGTTCAACCACAATGAAGCAGGATCTCGGTCGCTTCGCCTGCACAATTTGTCTCCTGACGAGACCTATGTTGCGTCGGTTTCTAGTGGCTGCGCTTGTTCTGGTCATATCCACGCCAGCTTCCCAGGCGCAAGCCAGAAAACAAGTTCTCTTGATCCTTGAGACCGGACTGTCCCATCCTGGTACAGCACTTGTGAGCAACCAAATACAAGAGGCGTTCGACCGAGACCGGCGTTTTGAGGAAGAGGTCTACGTGGAGAACCTGGACGCCGTTGATCTGTCAGATGATGAGCTGAAGGGAAGGCGTGATTCCCTGGTTCAGAAATATCGCGACGTGAGGTTGGACCTAATTGTGTTGGTGGGTCCGCACCCGATCCGGCTCTTCGCAGAGCCGTCGAGTACTCTTTTCCCCAATGTTCCGATTGTGTTCTGTTGCACTGTTCCAGGGCAAGTCGATCAACAGAATCCCGGTTCCCGATCTACAGGATCGTGGTTCCAGTTGGACCCCGCGAAGACATTGGATGCCGCTCTCCGTTTGCTGCCGGAGACGCGTCAGGTGTTCGTGATCGCGGGCCAATCCAAATATGATCGAGGAATCACAGCGCTCGTGAGGGCGGGGCTCAAATCTTACGAGTCTCGCCTTGATGTAACCTATCTGACTGACCTTGCCATGCCCGAATTGCAGGACAGGTTGAGGCACCTTCCGAGCCGCGCCGTCGTTCTCTATCTTTCCTTCTTCAAGGATGTTGAGGGGCGAGCGTACCTCAACGCTACGGAAGCCCTTCCCGTGATCACCACGGCCTCGAGTGCCCCAGTCTTCGGGATCTCCGACAGTTATCTCGGCCACGGCACTATCGGCGGGTTCGTGGCTAGCTTCGAAGAGCAAGGCAAAATCGCGGCCCGCGATGCCCTCGAGATCCTGGCAGGAAAGCCGCCGCAAGATATTCCCATCGTTTATGGTCCTAGTGTTTACCTTTTCGACTGGCGCGAGTTACGGCGGTGGAATCTGGATCAAAGTAGGCTCCCCGCCGGAAGTACCATTCTGTTTCGCCAGCCGACTCTCTGGGAACGACACAAGCCGACTTTGGTCGCGGGAATGCTGATCTTTGTGAGTTTGAGTTTGCTGACCATTTACTTCCTGTTCGAACAGAAGCAGCTCAAGAAGGCCCGGAACGCTCAGGAGCAACTCAGCGGGATGTTGATTAACGCTCAGGAAAAAGAGCGCAGCCGGCTGGCGTCGGAAATTCACGACGATTTTAGCCAGCGTTTGGCACTACTCTCACTCGGATTGGAGAACGCGGAAGAAAAAATAGGCACCTCGCCGGGCGAGGCTGTCCAGCAAGTGCACGATCTCCTGAATTCTGCCAGCGAAATCGGCGCTGATCTCCACACACTTTCGCATCGCCTCCACTCTTCCACTCTGGAGGCGTTGGGGCTTGTTGCAGGGGTCAGCGCTCTGTGTAAGGAGTTCGGCATTCAACAGGGTATTGAAGTTGAATTCCTCTGTGAGGATATCCCTCGTTCCGTTCATCATGATGTGGCTCTGTGTTTATTCCGTGTCGTGCAGGAAGGACTTCGCAATTTAAAAAAACACAGTGGCGCCGTTAAGGCACAAGTACTTTTACGTAGAGCCGGTGAAAAACTAGTTTTATCTGTTCGTGACGAAGGCGTCGGTTTCGATGTATCAAATGTGCGGAAAAAGGAGGGATTGGGTATCCGCAGCATGGAAGAGCGCGCATACTTGCTGGGCGGGCGATTCGAGATTCACTCGGAACCTGGGAAGGGCACGAGAATCGTAGTTTGGGTCCCTCTTCAGCAGAAATCGGAAGCTGCGACAGGGTGAGCTGCTTGCATCCAATGCGACTAAAAATGGCATAGCTCTTTCTCAGAGCGACAAAAGCTGCTACTTGTAAATCACTGGGTTTGGGATACCGGCCATGGGCGTCGCCTTCAGGGTATCCAATTCCTTGATGAGCTCATGCCAAGCCTTAGAGTTCCGCTTGGTCGCAAAAGGCTTGTTGAGATCGGCGTAATAGGATAGAACGTCTCGGCGCAGAGCGTACGAGACTGGTTTGCCGCTCGTTTTCTCGAGCAACTTGGCGTAAGTGTCGTCGGCGAGTCGATAGGTGGCTGCTCCGGTGAGCGCTCCAGTGTCAAGGTTATCGTTGGGCAATTGGAGCCGGTTTTCCTGTTGCGCAAGAAGCAGAGCTCGATAGCGTTCCAAGGTCTCGTTGAAGCTGTTCATATACAACTGTTCAACTGCCGGTGTGGGTGGATGAAACGCGAGGCCGCTGAATGGACCGATTTTGGGCACTATGCGCAAGAAAAATGCCTTCAGGCGTGCGAAGAAACCCGGCTTTTCATAGATGTGGCCCCACTCCTTGCGGTATCCCGAATTTGAGATGTTGTAGATGAATTCCTTCTTAGTCTCGGTGGGGTGGCTGTTCGTAATCTCATTTCTCTTGAGGTGCCACGCCACTTTGGTCATGCGTGGAATAACGGTCGAAACAGAGTGGCGATAGCTGCCGATGGAAAGATCCACACTGAAAAAGACGCTCGACATATCGAGCGAGTAAGTTCTCGCAAACGCTCTTTCGAGGACCGGCTTTGAGACCTCAAAGCCAACAAAGTCATGATAGGCTTTGGGCGCGTAGTTTCCTTCGGCGACCTGATCCACATCGAAGCCGTACTCCACCTTCATGTGTGCGGACGGCTTTTCCTGATAGGTGACGACGGGACCATATTTCTTCGCCAGCTTCGGATACATGATTGCAACCGCTCGGTTGGTGGCAAGCTCGTGACCCGAGGTGTCCGCAGCGTAATGGGAGAGGGCGCCTAGTGCGAAGGCATATTCATTTAGATCTCTGGATTCTTCAATCAAGGCAAGTACAAAATCACCGGTTCGGACATAGTGGGTGAGGTCACTGAAGAATCGGCTGCCGAACGGGTAGTACCCCATATCCTGGATAATTGCGCCACCGTAGGCATAGGCGTGAGCTTGGAGCAGTTCTTCCGGCGTCGCGTTGGGAAATCGGCTCAGGAGTAGGTGCTCAATGCCGTCCTTCCACGCGGCATCGATAATTGCTTCATGCGTAAGAACGGAATACCCCAGGCAATCAGGAGCGCAGCACATTCCCAAGAGAAGTCCGAGTATCAGAGGCCCGGACAGTGAGAGCAACGTTGATCGACTCTGCGCCGGCATCGAGTCTCTTGTGCAACCATCTCCGGATCTAGTTGGTTTCGTGGTGTTGATTCTATTTGATTCCGCTGGCCGTTACCATGTCGCACTTCAATATTTCACGCGAGGAATATGGGATGGTTCACGCAAGCTGGCATCTTTGGTGTCAAGCAACGCGCAGAATGCGCAAGAGACTGTAACTTCTGACAGTAGGCAGACCCCCTTGAACGAATTCGTATTGCGACACCACTGTAGCGTGATTCCCATCACAGTTTGGAATGCGTTCCTCTGGTTTAGTTAGACCAAATAGATTTTCGGAAATTGTTCGCAGGTTGTGGTCCCGTGATGAATTTTGAGCACGGGTCACGAAACGTAACGGATGGCTGTATGAACAATATCTGCCCTAACCCGTCTCGTGCTCGCATCCTCATCGCTGATGACCACTCGATCTTCGCTGAGGCTTTGCGCCTCTACTTGGAAAAGACATTTACCATCGTTGGAGTGGTGGAGGACGGCCGAGCGATGCTGACCGAAGCCATCAGACTCAAGCCGGATGTAATTGTTACGGATTTCGGGATGCCGCTCCTGAACGGGTTGGATGCCGCCCGAAGAATCAGGGAACAGGCTCCGAATGTGAGATTCGTGTTCCTAACAATGTACGACGACGCGAATCTTGCTGCCGCAGCGCTTGAACTCGGACGGGTGGCTTTTGTTCTCAAGCGCTCAGGTGGACTCGAGCTGCTTAAGGCAATTGACGAGATTTTGCATGGCCGGTCCTACTTGACTCCCAAGCTAAGAGCTGAAGATTGGGTCGCCGCGAAGGCCAGGGCGCGCCAGTTTTCAAAGGAATTGACCAGACGACAGTGCGATGTCGTGCAGTTGTTCGCCGAGGGACGTCCGATGAAAGAGATTGCTGGAGTCCTGAACTTGAGCGAAAAGACTGTGGAATTCCACAAACACCATATTATGGAAGCGTTTAATCTCAAGAGCAATGCCGATCTAGTGTTGTTTGCCTTGCAGCGCCGTTTGATCGCAGTTAATCCCGAACCTTATCCGACTCTCGCATCCTAGGGATTCCCCCAGTGGTGAATTGCCGCACTTTACGCTAAGAATAATTCCGATCCCGAAGATCGCATATCGGGGCCGGGACCAAATAGTTGCCAGGCTTATAGGGAATCGATGCCCCATCGACGCGAGCCCGGCATGTCCGCCCAAATATTTCTGACGATCGATTCGGAAGAAATAGTCAACGCGGTTCCATTGGCTCGCAGGGACCGCAAGCAGAGGTAGCTTTGATCTGCGATCGTGAAATGCGCCCGCTCTTCCCACTGTCACAGACGCGCCCAGCCCGCTCGGGCATTGGCGCTTGCTTGGTTTCCTTAGTTCTGCTGTTTTGCGTCCCTGTCTGGCCACAGACTGGCACTGCTTCGTCCGGTCCCGCGGCATCCCAACCCGAGGTTCCCAAAGACGCATTGGATCGCACCACACCACGAGGCACGGTTTTGGGTTTTGTGAACGCCGCTCGCAAGGGAGACTACGAAGTTGCCGTCCAGTACCTGAACACTCAATATCGCGGCAAACGTGCCACGGATCTTGCTCATCAACTCTTCGTCGTGCTCGACCGTCGCCTACCCGCGAGGCTCAACGCGCTCAGCGATGTTCCGGAGGGTTCCTTATCTAATCCCCTGAAGCCAGACCAGGAAATAGTGGGACCCATCACCACTGACGACGGTAGTGTGGACATCATCCTTGAACGGGTGGATCGCGGGAAGGCCGGCCTTATATGGCTGTTCTCGAGTAACACCCTTGAATCAATTCCGGCACTGTTTGATGACATCAACGAAGTATCCGTTGAGAATGTTCTTCCCGAATTCCTCGTGAATACGCGAGTCGCTGGTATACCCCTCTTTGAATTGCTGGCCGTTCTCGTAGGCATTCCGCTCTTCTTTGTACTCACCAGCTTGATGAACCGTGGCCTGAGCCGCATCGTTGGGCGACGGCGCCGACGCCGGTACAAAAAATCGGATCTGCCCAATCCGCAAGTCCTGCCCGTTCCGATCCGAATTTTGCTGTTGGCAGGCGTCATTCGCTGGCTACTTACCGTACTAAGCCTTCCGTTGTTGGCACGGCAGTTCTGGTTCAGCACCGCCAACACTCTGACCATCGGGGGCTGCGTATGGCTGTTGATTGTTTTGAGCAGCAGGGGCGAAGAATATATTCGTCGACGTCTCCAGGTTCGCAATCTTACGGGGGCCACTTCGATGTTGCGTCTCGGGCGCTGGGCGATCGATGTGCTGATCGTCTTCGCGGGCATACTGGTGACCCTACGTTACTTCGGGGTGGACCCAACCGCTGCCCTGGCCGGACTCGGCGTCGGAGGAATTGCCGTTGCGCTAGCCGCGCAAAAAACGCTGGAGAACGTTATCGGCGGCATCTCCCTCATCTTCGACCGGGCTGTGGAGGTAGGAGATACCCTAAAGGTCGGCGATGTGTCGGGCACCGTCGACGATATCGGTCTCCGCTCGACTCGCATCAGAACTTTGGACCGCTCCGTGGTTAGTGTCCCCAATGGACAAATCGCCACCATGAGTCTTGAGAACCTATCTGCGCGCGACAAATTCTGGTTCCACCCAATTCTGACTCTTTCCTACGGGACTACCTCGACGCAAATGCATGCCGTCCTCGACAGCATCCGTAGTCTGTTAAAGGAAAATCGGCAGGTCGAGCCCGACTCGGTCCGCGTCCGCTTTCTTCGTTTCGGCCCCTCTTCTCTCGACGTGGAGGCCTTCGCATACGTCTGGGCTAGTGATTGGAACAAGTTTCTCGAGATACAGGAGACACTGCTTCTTCAGATGATGGGTTGCGTTGAGTCAGCTGGAGTTCAGATTGCTCTTCCGTCGCAGACTATTTTCGTGACCGCTGCTCCTGGCTCGACGGAGACCGGAGGCGCGGGATTGCTCAAAGCAAGCGCGCCCGACAAGAATCTTCTTGGCCCGGCTGCGGCCAAGTCAGCCTGATCAAAAGTGGCGGCTGTGCCGACATGAGCCTCTTCTCCCGCAATGCAACGTGTGGAGTCGTTGTTTCGATCGGAAGTCGACACGAATCTTTCGCGATCGCCGTGGTACGCCGCACCCCTTGTTCTTTCCCGCATCCTCGGGCGCGCTTTTAGGGATTTCCCTAGTTGTAGAGAGCTCGCGTCAAACCTACCTTGGTTTTTAGAACCTTGACTTTTCGCAAGATTGACTTGTAAACAAATCGGTCCAAACAGGAGAACGATACGCGAACTAATCCTGAGACCCTGAGACTCCAAGAAACCCGGGCAAACAAGACTCCCTGGAGAAAGTGGGGACCGTACCTTAGTGAGCGCCAATGGGGCACCGTCCGCGAAGACTACAGCAAAGACGGCAATGCCTGGGACTACTTCAGCCATGACCAGGCCCGCTCCCGCGCGTATCACTGGGGCGAGGATGGTCTCGCCGGTATCAGCGATGAGAAGCAACTGTTGTGTTTCAGCGTGGGTCTATGGAACGGCAAGGATCCAATACTCAAGGAACGGCTCTTCGGATTGACGAACAGCGAGGGCAACCACGGCGAGGACGTCAAGGAGCATTACTTCTACATCGATAGCACGCCCACGCACTCTTACATGAAGTATTTGTACAAATATCCCCAGGCGGCCTTTCCCTACGAGGACCTGCTGACCACCAACAAGCGGCGCAGTCGCGGCGATATGGAATACGAACTTCTCGATACCGGCATCTTCAACGCCGATCGCTACTTCGATGTGTTCGTGGAATATGCCAAGCAGTCCCCAGAGGACATCTTGATCCAGATCAGCGTGTGTAATCGCGGGCCGGAACCCGCCGATCTACATGTCCTGCCGACTCTTTGGTTTCGCAACACCTGGGCTTGGGAGGCCGGCACACCCACACCGTCCTTGAAGGAGGTGACCAACTACAAAGGTGGCGAGGCCGTTGCTGCGTCTCACTCTACCCTCGGTGAGCGCTTCCTCTATTGCGAGGGAGTTGTTCCATTGCTCTTCACTAACAATGAGACGAACAACGAGCGGATCTTTGGTACAGCCAATAGCAGTCCCTACGTCAAGGACGGGATCAATAACAGCGTGGTGTATGGGCAACCTGATGCGGTCAATCCGGAGCAGACGGGAACAAAAGCTGCCGCTCACTACATGATCAATGTTGGCGCGGGTGCAACGTCCACCATTCGTTTGAGACTGAGTGACCTCGCACCGGGTGCGTTGCGTGATCCCTTCAAGGGCTTCAATGAAGTGATGCTACTTCGTCAGTTTGAGGCAGATGAGTTCTATGGAGCCATCACGCCAGAACGGGTCGGCGAAGATGAGGCGCTGGTTATGCGACAGGCGCTGGCTGGGATGCTGTGGTCTAAGCAGTACTTCGGGTTTGATGTGGACAAGTGGCTTGTAGAACACGGAGTAGGTCCGATGCATCGCGGGGGAAGCCGAGTGCGGAACAGTGAATGGGCCCACATGGTCAATGAAAGCATCATCTCAATGCCGGACAAGTGGGAATACCCCTGGTATGCGGCCTGGGATCTGGCCTTCCACTCCATTGCGCTTTCCACAGTCGACGTGGACTTTGCGAAACAACAACTCGACCTGGTGCTCCAGGAATTCTACTTGCATCCTACCGGGCAAATTCCGGCCTACGAGTGGAATTTCAGTGACGTCAATCCTCCAGTCCACGCGTGGGCCACGATCTTTCTTTACCGGACCGAGGAGGCGCTTCAGGGCAAAGGCGATGTGGAGTTCCTCAAGCGGTCTTTTTCAAAGCTGACGCTGAACTTCAGCTGGTGGGTGAACCGCAAAGATCGTTCCGGCAAGAACCTCTTCGAAGGCGGCTTCCTTGGCCTGGATAACATTGGTGTTTTCGACCGGAGCGCACAGTTGCCCACAGGAGGCTGCCTCGAGCAGGCCGACGGCACCGCGTGGGTGTCCCTGTTCTGCCAGAACATGCTCGAGATCGGCATGGAATTGGCAGCCCACGACCCCTCTTTCGAAGATATGGCGATGAAGTTTGCCCAGCATTTCCTTTGGATCGCCCGAGCCATGAATCAGGTGGGACCTGATGGTATGTGGGACGAAGAGGACGGATTCTACTACGATGTTCTGCGCCTTCCCGACGGCACTGCCACGCGGCTCAAGGTCCGTTCCATGGTGGGTTTGCTGCCCCTCTGTGCCACCAGCATCATCGAACCCTGGCAGCGCGAACGGGTACCCCGAGTGGTGGAAATACTTGCGGAACGCTGGCGACGCATGCCCGACCTGCGCGACAGCATTCATCCCACTGGGCAAGGCTATCTCGGCCACGGGGGGCGCGGCATCGCTGCGTTGGTGAATCCGGAGCGGCTGCGCCGAATTTTAACCCGCATGCTCGATGAGAGCGAATTCCTAAGCCCTTATGGGATAAGGGCGCTCTCCCGCTACCATGCTGACAATCCTTACATCTTCTTTGTAGGTCGCCAGGAATACAGAGTGAACTATCTTCCAGCGGAATCTGACACGGGCATGTTCGGAGGAAACTCCAACTGGCGCGGTCCGATATGGATGCCAGTCAACGCGCTGCTGATCCGCGCGTTGCTGCAGTACTACCTATATCACGGTAACAACTTCAAGATTGAGTGTCCGACCGGCTCGGCCAATCTGATGAACCTTTTTGAGGTGGCCCGCGAGATCTCCAATCGGTTGACCCGAATCTTCGTGCCGGATCAATCTGGTCGCCGGCCGGTGTACGGAGGTACCGAGAAATTCCAAACGGATCCTCACTGGAAAGACTACATCCTGTTCTACGAGTACTTCCACGGGGACAACGGTGCGGGACTCGGGGCCAGCCATCAGACCGGTTGGACTGGAGTCATCGCCACGTTGATCGACCTCTTCGGGCGGCTCGATGCAGAACGGGTTCTTGAAATTGGCAAAACCGAATTTACCAAGAAAGAATCAACGGAGCGCGAACGTGCCAAAGTGGCCTAAATACCTGAGTCGTGCCCCTCTCCCTTGAACGGAGGCGAACTTTGGTCCGACCACGGATACTACTGGCGGATGACCATCCGGCCTTACTCGAAGCAACAACGGCACTCTTGGAGCCTCAGTTTACGGTAGTCGGAACCGCTACGGATGGCGCGGCGTTAGTGTCAGAGGCCCTCCGCCTTTCTCCCGACGTAATTGTCGCAGACATTACCATGCCTGTTTTTAGCGGAATTGATGCCGCACATAGATTGCGCAAGTCCGTCTTGTCAACCAAGATAGTGTTCCTGACAGTTCATTCGGAAGAACAGTTCATGAAGGCATGCATGGCAGAAGGCGCGTTGGGATACGTTCTCAAGTCCCAAATGAAGGCCCACTTGATTCCAGCGATACGAGCCGCCCTTACGGGACATACTTACATTAGTCCATTTGTACCCACGTGATGTTGCAGGTCGAGAGTTGACCCAAGGCAGTCGCGCGGATGCCTTAGCAATTTCGTGTCGAAACTTCACCTTTTGAGTACTACCCCTTTTCGACAAAATCGCGGCCCCGCCCGCCACGTCGGAATGAGAACCATATCCACCTCGTACGAAATCAACACCTGTGTGCGACCTCCTGTCGGATGCGACCTACGAACGCGATGGAAATGAAATGCAGCCGCCGGGCCTACATGGAACTGCCACTCCGGAGCTATCACTTCTTCCAGGCTCTACGCGAACGGTCATTAGCGGTAGTCCGTTTGTGCAAGCGTGACAACCCCGCGCTTAGGGGTTTCCCTAGTTGTGCAGTCATCGAGTCGGCCCTAGTGTTCTTACTAGATTTTCAAGATCTGAAAAAGAGGAGGCAGCTATGCAGCGGAAAACGATTGTACTGAGTCTGATGGCGTTGTTTCTTATGGCATCGGTATTTGCTTTTGGCGACGACGAAACCAAAGTCAATGGAATGATCATCTCCCGGACCGGAGAGACCTTGATAGTGAGCTCCGGAGGGAGTAACACCACCGTCGTCCTCACAGATAGTACGGTCACGAAGGATGACAAGGGGTTATTTGGCCTGGAAAAACAGCATTTGTCCAGTGTCGTACTTATACCCGGGCTCAAGGTCAAGGTTGAGGGAACGTCAGACGGGCAGGGACGGGTTGTCGCGAAAACCATCACTACCGATGGCGACGATCTGGAAACCGCCGAGATGGTCCAGGCGGGTTTGCATCCCACGGCAGAGCAAGTCGAGGCGAACATGCAAGCTATCGAAAACAACCGGCAGAATATCGCGGCTCACAAAATGCAGCTCGCGTCCCACAAAGAGACTATCGAAACCAACCAGCAGAATATCTCAGCCAATCAACAGCAAATTGCAGAGAACATAAAAGACATTGAGGAGAACACGAATCGCTTCACCGCGTTGAGCGAATATGACGTGAAGGGGCAAGCAACCGTCAATTTCAATACTGGAAGCTCCAAGGTCTCGGCGAAAGATCAGGAAGAACTCAAGAAGTTGGCGGAAACCGCAACTGGCCTAACGGGATACATCATCGAGGTGACGGGCTATGCCGACTCGACCGGTAGCGCTGAGGTGAATACGAAACTGAGCGAGGACCGCGCTAAAGCGGTCATCACTTACCTAATGCAGCAAGGTGGTGTGCCGGTACGACATATCGTGGCGCCGGGAGCGATGGGCGAATACGGTGCGGTAGCGACGAACGAGACGAAGGCGGGACGGGCCGAGAACCGACGGGTGGATGTCAAAGTCCTCGTCAACAAGGGCATCGCCGGTAGCTAGGATCGGTATTGGAGGGCGGGCTCCGAACTTACGCGTTACTCTCTCCCCGAGAAGCGCGTCGGTTATCGGGCCCGTTTTTTTGTCCAAGCAACTGCGAAACGCATCTAGGGCCTAGGCGACTTCGTCAACTCTTAACGATCATCACTTTTGTCAGCCGTGATCGCCGGCAGTCCTTGACGGCTGGTGGGCCCAGGCAGACTACCTTAGGGGTTTCCCTAGTTGCCGCGCATTTCGCACGCCTGTACAAAAACTCTTAAACAGGTGATCGCCGATCAAGGTGTTCACTCGAGTTGTAAAGGACGTTTAAGGACTCTCGGTATGAACTCTAGACCTATTTTCCGGAGCCGCCTCCTACAGACAATTCGAAAATGCACTGCGATTCTTTGCGTGGCAGTGCTGCCCGGAAACGCGATAACGGTCGCAGCCCAGGCCCAGACGTCTGCGGCCGCTCCTCAGCAGGCTGCGGTCAAGATTCCGGCGGATCAATTGGACTCTCTGGTTGCGCCGATCGCGCTATATCCAGACCCTCTTCTGGCTCAAGTGCTTGCTGCGTCCACTTATCCTCTGGAACTCGTGCAACTCCAGCAATGGTTGCTGAAGCACAAGGACCTGAAGGACAAAGCACTGGTCGATGCTGTTGAGAAGGAGGACTGGGATCCCAGCGTGCAGGCTATGGCCGCTCTGCCGGATGTGGTAAAGCGCCTGGCTGACGATATCAAGTGGACCACTGATCTGGGCAATGCTTTCCTGGCGCAACAAAGCGACGTGATGGATGCGGTGCAGCGGATGCGCAAGAAAGCTCAGGACAAGGGTAATTTGAAATCGACCGAGCAAATGAAGGTGGAAACCAAGGTCATCGAACAAAAGAGCGTGATCGTGGTTGAACAAGCTAATCCGCAAGTCGTGTATGTGCCTTCGTATGATCCAATGGTGGTGTACGGTGCGCCGTTCTATCCCTACCCTCCTATTTACTATCCGCCTGTGGGATACTACGCCGCAGGGATGGCGATATCGTTCGGTATAGGGATCGCCATGGGAGCCGCCTGGGGAGGGGGCTGGGGATGGGGCTGCGGCTGGGGTGGTAACAACGATATTACGATTAACAACAACAACAATTTCAACCGCAATAGCAACATTAATGGCGGCAACCGCAACAATATCGGCAACGGTAATCGGCCCTCGCAACAGCCGTCCCGCGGCAATGGGAACCGGGGTGGTGTCGGTGGCGCTGGCGGGGTTGGTGGTGCCGGCGGTGTCGGTGGTGTCGGTGGTGCTGGCGGCAGGAATGGCGCTTCAACCCTTCCGGCCGGCGGCGGAGGTAACCGGTGGCAACACAACCCGCAACATCGCGGCGGAGCCCCGTATGGAGACCGAGGAACCGCGGACAGGTTTGGGGGCACGACGCGTGGCGATTCCGTTAGCAACCGTCAGTCGAACGCCCGGCAACAGGTTGGCCGCCAAGGCGGCAATCTACCCAGTAACCGTGGCGGAGGAGCGGGCGCCGGTGGCGCAGGTGTTAGCAACAGAGCGGGTGGAGGCGGAGGGGAGCGCGTTGGAAATCGACAAGTCCCAAATTCCGGCGGCGGCGCGACGAACCGGAGCGCCTTTGGTGGAGCATCTTCCCGCACGAGTGGCAGCGCAGCGCGATCCAGCAGTTCGCGCGGTTCGTCCAGCATGGGAGGCTCGCGTGGTGGAGGCGGCCGAAGCGGTGGAGGCGGCCGAGGAGGCGGGGGCCGGCGGAGGTAGACAAGAACCATGATCACTGAGGGAAATATGAAATCAAGACTATCTGGATCCCGTGCGCCGATTGCTATCTTCGTCATCATCCTGGCTGCTCCTTGGAGCATACTCGCCGAGACGAAAACGACGGCAACAGAGCCAAAGGCGTTCGACACTCCACAGCAAGCCGCTGAAGCACTGATCAAGGCTGCCGGGGCCTATGACGTATCAGAACTGATGGCGATTTTCGGGCCAAATGGTAAGGATTTGGTGGCTTCTGCTGATCCCGTCGCGGACAAGAATAATGCGGTTGCGTTCGCGGAAGAAGCCCGTGACAAGAACTCCATATCGATCGATCCGGCAAAACCAAATCGGGCAACCATCATTGTTGGCGAAGAAGAATGGCCTATGCCGGTTCCCATGATCAAAAAGAATGGCAAATGGTACTTCGACGCCAAGTCGGGCCAGCAGGAAATTCTCTTTCGACGGATTGGAGCTAACGAACTGGATGCCATTCAGGTCTGCCGCGGTTATGTGGAAGCGCAGAAGGAATATGCTTTGCAAATTCACGACAATTCCGGCGTGAATCAGTACGCACAACGAATCTTCAGCACTCCCGGGAAGCAGGACGGCTTGTATTGGAAGAACCCGGATGGGACTCCCGGCGGACCGATTAGCGAAACGGTCGCAAAGGCGTTGGAAGAGGGGTACTCCATTGGCACGCCGGGATTCCATGGATATTACTTCAAAATCCTGAAGGGGCAGGGCCCGGCGGCGCGTCTAGGCAGGCTAGATTACGTGATTGAGGGAATCATGATTGGCGGGTTTGCTCTTGTCGCCGTGCCTACCCAATACCGAGTCACAGGAGTAAAGACTTTCATCGTGAGCAATTACGGTATCGTCTACCAGAAGGACTTGGGCCCCGATTCCTTGAAGATCGTCCAGAACATGGAGCTCTACAACCCAAACCCAACCTGGAGTCCGACGAATGACCAGTGGCCGGCAAGCGTCGCTGAGCCGGTTGCCGCGGAAGCCGGGCATATGTGAGATTTTGAAAGCATGGTGGACTGGAGCGTTGGACGAGGAGGCAGAAGTGGATCAGCCTAATCTTTTTCATTAACCTGCCAAAGTTCACACCTGGGTTGAGAATAGGATAAAGCACCGGAGCCCCCATTGAGCATTCGAGCCTTCCTTCTTACTGCTTTCCTTCTTCTCGCCGCTTCCCTCCTTGCACGGGACAAGACCGACGTGATCGTCATGAACAACGGCGACCGCATGACCTGCGAAATCAAAGGACTCGACGCCGGAGTACTGTACGTTAACTTCGACTACATCGACGGCACGAGTTCGGTGGATTGGTCGAAAGTGGCCCGTCTGGAAAGTAAGCAGTTGTTCATCGTGAAAACGCTGGACGGCTCAATGTACACGGGAGCGCTCATGACGTCGGAAACGGCTGCGGAGCGCCCCGTGAAGATTCAAACGGTAGAGACTCCGGAGAAGGAAGTAGTGATCGACCGCTCCAAGGTTGTCCAGATGATCCAGACATCGGAGAACTTTTGGCAGCGATTCAGTGGCGATATAAGTTTGGGGGTTATCTATTCGAAGGGAAATCAATCAACACAGTACGACTTGGGCACGAGCACCGCGTACGTTCGGGAACGTTGGAACGCCAGGGCTAGTCTGAGTTCGTCCCTTTCCTCCAGTTCCGGTACCACTGCTTCCACTCGAAACTCGGTTGGTCTTAGCGCTCTCCGCATGCTGCCGTGGAACAATTGGTTCTACTCGGGCATCGGGACCTTCCTGCAGAGCTCGGAGCAGGGAATCGATCTGCAAAGCACGCTCGGTGGCGGCATCGGACGTTATTTAAAGAATACAAACCGAGCCAGTATCTCAGTGCTTGGCGGCCTCGCGTGGCAAGGAACAAGCTATAAGCCGTCAATCGTCCCCCTAGGCTCGCAAAACGTTGTCGCTGCCCTGATAGCCGCAGATGTAAGGCTCTTCAAATTTAGCAAGACGAATCTGAATGCAACCGCTAATGTCTTGCCGGCTCTTTCTCAGCCGGGACGCGTCCGTTTCGATACGAACGTGTCCTATTACGTCAAGCTCTTCAGAGATCTGAAGTGGAATATCTCCTTCTACGGCAACTGGGACACTCAGTCCCCGCCGGGCTTTTCTGGGAGCGACTACGGTACTAGTTCGGGCCTGAGCTGGACATTTGGGCTGAAGTGATGTGAGGTCGATTTCGAAAACCCGGTTTCCGCTGTCACTGAAATTCCTACGTCTTGAGATCTGCGAGCCAGCGCAAGGCCCGGATGCCGGGCAGGAAACAATATTCCCCGCCGCGTGTGACGACGAAACGGGGCAGGCCTTTTAACCGGAGCCGCAGCGGTCTCCGCGGCACATCAAACGTTCCGGCACCAGCGCTTGCCCCGGCCACGGGATCTTTTTCTGATTCCGAATCTCCACCGAAGAAAGCGCTGTCGTTCATCCATTCGGACTGGACGAACTCGAATTGGCGGCCCAAGTGTGCGCCAACGAAGGCGAACATCAACCCCCGATCTAGGCGGTCGTCTTCCATGACCCCCTCAGGAAGCACTGGGCCATAAGCAGTTCCGCGGCGGATCATCCGGTGGATGCGAACCACTCCTGCGACATCCGCGTCGCGCGGGTTCACGCGGCGAATGTGCGAACCCAAAGGTGTCCTATAACCTATCGGGTCATCCGCCTTGAAGAGGAAGTCGTTGTTGCGCCGCGAGTCGGTTCCGATCTGCGGATCATCGTGCATTGGGCACAGGGCGAGCGGCGCTCCGCTTCGCCAGCGCCCCATCATCTTTGCCGCCAAGAACTCCGCGGCATCGGCGTCGGGAGCGCTGGCTCTCAAATACTGACGGAACGCCGCCACACGCTGGTGCAGCTTGCGAAAGACGACGTAACTTCCATTGCGTCCGAGGATCTCCGGCTGCGGGATTTGAGGCGTATCGCTGATCTCATCGGGATAACCCAATACGAACTCGCCGGCCTTAAGGGGTACTTCGCGTGGATTGGAACCGGGGATGCCGCTCCCTTCAATAGCTGGATGACTGATGCCATCTTTGAAGCCGAATGGCTCTTTCTCGTCAGGGAGAGCATGACAATCCTGTCGCCATATTGCTGTGATTCCAGACAGCTCCCGATATGTCTTCCGCGCGCGATCAAGAGCGGATTCCAGGTGTTTCGAATCCGGCGAGATAGCAGTAATCACTACGTGGACGTCAGCCGATCCGAGGGGCTTTTCCCAATGTCCTGGACTGTTGTCTCCCACATCACACAGGAACTTTGCCCGAGCCGCCATCCCCTGTTGGAACTGTGGCGAAAAGCTATCAAGCGCAGCCTGCGGTACGCGGAGGGCCTTAAGTCCCTGATAGCTGAGAGCGACGCTCACCCACGTATCTCGCGAGGGACTTTCCGAGTGGGCAGCCGATGCCACGACTGCGCTCAAGCGGCGCATCAGGTCGCGTCCCGCATTGCAATCGTCAATTCGCAGGATGATATAGGTCGCCGCAAAAGGGCTGGGGCGTGGACGCAGGACTCCGCTTTGAATGTCGTCGAGTTCAAGAGTTGGGGCGGTCAAAGAGTCCTCGCGTTCACGTAACCTCCAAATGGATCCTAAAAATGAATCGAGCCAGAAACTTGCACGGAGTAGCCCTGGTACGTCGAACGATTCGAAAACTCCTTGAAGTACTTCAGTCCCAAACTTGCCTTGTGCTTCGGGAAGGCAGAGTTCAATGCAAACCCGAGCGAATTAACTGCGTAGCGTTCTGTGGAGGCAACGGCGGAAATCGTCGGGCCGGTCTTGGCAGTCACTTGCCGTTGCTCATATCCTGCGAGGCCGGCCTGCAAATGAAAGTTACTAGCTATCGGAAGCGCCGCCATAAGCGAGTAATCGAGATCGAACGTTTCGCCTGGATGAATGCCGGTGCCTTCCTGCGTGGTATGGAACTCGTACATCTGAAATGCAGAAAAGACGAGGCGTTTGTTCTTCTCCAGGTAAAGGGTCTGGCCTGAAGATAAAGCGTGCGTCCAGTACCCGGAACCAACGTTATCGCTTGCACCAGCCACGAAGCGTCCGGTGGGAGCAAGGAAACCATAAATGGCGCGAATTGCAACGCGCTCCTTGTTCCATCCCAAAATGAATGGCATGTAGTAGGAGTCGGCAAATCCTCCACCACCGCTGATCTTCCCCTTTATCTCCGAGGTGAGATCGTTCGTCGCGAACGGCAGAGTGGCAACCGCCGAGAAATTGGCGCCGCCAAGAATTTTCTTTTCACTCACCCAGGCCAGCGTATTCATGTCCATAAGAACGTAGTTTTCACCAGCGATTGGCAACGTGTTACCGGCATCGTCTTTGGCGTGATCACGCGTGTAAAACAGGAGTTGGTTGACGTAGGTAAAGCCACGCTGAGGTGTGACGCCCGAGTTCGTTGCACTCATGCCGAGCGGATAGACACCGCGATTCTGCGTATTTGCCAGCGTCGGGATCATCACTACACAAACAGCGATCAAGATTCCAAACCGGGTTTTGTTGCCGGTACGGCCCATCATTTTGTGGCGAGGTTTTTCCAGAAGCGTTCCAGGCTCTCGTCCCCGCCAAATAGTGTCGTGAAGATCGTCGAGTCTGCCAGCAATATGTCGCCAGCGCGCTTGGCCGTTGGTGGCATCCATAGGAACATGTTGAACTCGCGGTTGCCGGCTTGAACGAACGGATGCGGCCTCGATACATCTACCGGCTGCCGGGCCAGGACATGGATGGCCTTCGGATCGTCAGTAGTCACAGCATAGTGCGGCAGGTGCATGTGGAAGACAAAGGTCTGTACGTCTTCCATCCAACCACGAGTGTCCATATCCTTCGCGACACTAAGAGGCATTGTGCGAGTGCTGCCGGGATGGGTGGCTGGCCGAAGACCGTAGCGATTCTCGACAGGAACGCCGAGCCCTTTCATTAGGGAGCGAGTGTACTTGCCGAAGCGTTGCTGTCGCGGAACAAGCGGGTCGCCATGGTGGGTGTATTCCATAGCGCGTTCCTTCAAGTCGGCGGAAACACCCACGTCATGATGGGGGCCAAGGATAAGGCATGTGCCTTCGCGAGTAAGGAAATTCCGCAAGGCCTCGATCTCTCCGGCGGAAGCCTCCTGCTCGGTAACCAGGTGGTCCAAGCCGAAGACCATCAGCGTATCGGTATCGGCGAGTATGCGCTCGTCGATCGGCAGTCTTTGTCCAGCCTGATCGATCCGCTGGTAGACAGCGACCGGATGTCCGGTGGCCTCGCCGACTGCGTTCTGAAAATTCACCAGCGACAGGTGAAAGAGCTCTAGCGTACCGGCGATACCCTGCAGAAACATCTGTTCCGAATACTCGACCGATTCATAGTTCGGCCAGGCCACGCGACGGACCTCAGTCATCGTCGAAAAGCGGTTATCCATTTCGGTGATATCGCGGTTTGCCTCCCACGGATAACTCCATGTCCAGTAGACGCTGAATCGGCGCTTTCCCGGGGTGTGTTTGCGAGCTTCGTGGAGTTGGTTATAGGTTCTGCCCGAATTCTTTGCCAGGCTCATGCCACATCTCCCATAAAAGTCATTGAATTACTGCTTCCCGTTCGGCCGACACCAGCCGGCGAAGCCCATCAAAAGCCGCGTATTTGTATGCGTAGCTGTATGTCGGAGTGTTGAGGGACATGTTCGCAATGGTATTCATCGTCCCACCGCAACGAATGACCATCTGCCCAATGCCGACGATCTCGGAGGCAATATCACCGATGCAATGAACCCCGACTACCTTCCTGTCGGCCTTCAGGAAGATGAGCTTCAGAAGCCCACCCCGGCCGGCGATTGCCCCGCGTGGTGTAAGCGCGAGGTCGGCGCGACCAACCTCGTAGCCCAGGCCCATCTCTCGGCACTTCTCCTCGGTCAGGCCCGCGCCAGAAACTTCAGGCATGCCGTAGATGGCCGAGACTGGGCTCGGGTCAACTGTGCCCTCGAATGGAATATCAAACGCATGACAAATCGCTACACGTCCTTGTTCCATCGCGATCGAAGCCAGCGTTGGACCGAGAACGTCGCCCGCTGCGTAGACTCCCTCCGCAGACGTGCGGAAGTGCTTGTCCACTACGATCCGCCCGCGCGAATCGAAATTCACACCTGCGGCTTCCAGTCCGAGGCCTTGCGTATTCGCGACACGCCCGGCAGCGAAGAGTAGAGTGTCTGGAAAGAGCGTTTCTCCGGACGAAAGCCTTGTCTCCAGACCATCCCCCTTCGCGGCGACAGAGTCTGCAGTCGAACCGAAGACCATCCTGACATCCCATTTCCGAAACAGTTCTTCCATGCAAGCGGAGACTTCACCGTCCATCATGGAGATTAGTCGCGTACCGAGATCGACCAGCGTCACCTTCGCGCCGAGAGCGTGGCAGACAGTCGCAAATTCCACTCCGACCGGTCCGCCACCCACAATGACGATGTGTTTCGGCACGCGGCCGCGATACAAAATAGTGTCGGTGTCGCAAACTCCAGGAATGTCGAATGAAATATTCTTTGGCCGGAAAGGCCGGGAACCCGTGGCGATCAGGATTGCTTTCGCGCGCAGCTTTCGATCCGTTCCATCCTGACAAGATACAATCACGGTCCCGTGCGGACCGAGACGGCCAGTGCCTTGAAGATAATCGACGTTGTTTTTAGCGATGTTTTCTGCGGTGACTTTTTGCAAGAGCTCACAAACATGCCAGGTGCGCTTGCGAATGATGTCGGTTGCAATCTCGGGAGGGGCCGCCATGCGCAGACCATAGACGTCGCCCTCACAAAAGCCAGAGAGGTAGAGCACAGCCTCCCGAAGCGTTTTTGTGGGAACACCTCCCGTGGTGGTAACGGCGCCCCCAGGCCGGTGCTTTTCGACAATCACCGAACGACGACCAAAGAATGAAGCAAGTTCAGCGGCGCTTTCTCCAGCCGGACCTGCTCCAATGGCGATAAGGTCGTACGTATCCGTCATGGCAAGCTCTTTGGACGTACCTTATTGCATCTGGTCTAGCATGTCGCCCAAAGCCCTTTTCACCTTAAGGGCCTTCTTAATCTCGTCCGCGGTGACGTAAGGATATTCGCCATATTCCATAAAGCTGGGGCGGTGGTGGTCGCGAACGAACTTGACGAACGCCGGAACGTTCGTTTTCCAATCTTCCGGAAAGCCCTCGAGATTCTCAAAGGCGGTGTTCAGGCCGGACTTAGTAAACAGGGCAACAGCATCGTCGGTATATTTGTCGAAATCAGTGTCAAAGATGCCCTGGTACATGAAGTACTTGTCGTTGCCAATGTCGAACAGCACCCACTTGAGGTAGTGGAGTTTGAGTGGCGCCAGGAAGAGGGGGTCGGCTTTCATTGCTTTTTCAATCGTGTCCGCATAGACGCGCATCGCACCTTCTCTTCCGGGTTTGAGTTTCGCGATAATCGTGAACCCGTAACACGCGGGTGTCCGGGGAAAGACCGGGCCATAGTTTCCCTGTTCGTGCTTGAAGTATCCTTCCTTGGGGATCGCCATTGCCTGCGGTTTGGTCCAGTCCTTTTCCTGCGAGGCCATATCTTCATCTCCCGTTTTTCGGTAGCATCATGTGCAGTCCAGAGTGCCTTTGCCGGGCCACCCGATTCTTTCCTGTGATGCGGAAAACCTAATCTACTAACGTTTCTAGGCGGACGGGACCGTTAATACAATTAGGGAAATCCCTAACCCTGCTGGCAGTCGAAGTTCGCTATCCAATGCGTACGGGACGCGCGAAAAGCAGAAACAGGGATTCAGGACGGGAGCACCGAGAAAGCAACGGAGAGATTTGACTGTTGAGGTAATAAGGCAATGGTTGTTAGGAGACACACTTTTCTCGTGCCTCCAAGCATCGTGCGAGTGCAACCAAGGGGAAGAGATACTTCCAAAGCCCCGTTCACATTTGTACTTCAGGGAAGAATGACCAACTCCGGCTTGGTGCCCCCACTCATTCCATAAATTGCGCCAGAACGAAATGCACCCGCATCGTATTTGTAGCAGCCGGGAGTACTTGCTTTCGTGGTCACCCGCTTCTTGCCGCCTCCTATGATTGGGTCGTCTGGGTCAAACGGCGAGTCGGTGCCGAACGAGACCATGAACCCGTTGTCTTTGTTCGAGCTCATCCACACCACGGTAGTACCAGCCTTGATGCAGAAAAATTGGTTGTTCTTTGCGTCGGGAAGATTAGGTTTGACGTTGGCGGAGCTGCCTGACCTTGTAATGTCAATCGTGCACTGAGACGAAGCTGAACCACAGGTGTTGGCCGCACTGCACATGCTCTCAGGTTGCGCTTCATCACATACGTACTTGCTCTTCTTTTGCGCCTGCGCAGCTGTGCAACCCAGCAGAACGACGAAAAACAATAAAAATGCATTCCAAATCGTGCCCTGCTGTTGAACTTTCATAGTGATATGCCCCAATCGCGTCTCGATCGCGCAGACAAAATCTGCCGACTGGCAACCTCTCAAACACATGTCGCTATTCCGCGATTTCAATTCCACTCGATGATATTGACCAGCTTCCAGGGATTCTGGTTAAGATCCCATTGCAGCTCTCCATCCTGATTGACGACGAGCTGCGCGGCAGGGAAAAGAACACCTCCACTCTTGCTCTTGTCTTTATCATTTATGTTGATTTCACCGGCAGTCAGATTGAAGCTCTTCGTCTGGGTACTCCAATAACTTTCGCCGAAAGCGATCTTTCGATTAGTAACAAAACGAATGGTCCTGCCGGTCGGCGTTATAATCTCCCGGATGTAGCTAAGATCGAATCCGATCGTGCCGGGAATCGTGATCCGGCCCACGCTTCTCATCTTCTCAAGAGCATTCACCAGCCCGTCATTCTGACCCTGCTGGTAAGCCTGTACCAAGATGTCTCGATCCTCGGGGTTCGAGAACTCATAAATAATGATCTTCACGCCGAATTGTCTGCCCAACTGAGTACTTGTGCCAAAGGCCGTGGCGTCTATGGTTTCGGTAACGCCCCGTTGCCCAAAGCCTGGGACCGTAGCGATCATAAGCAAACCGATCAGAAGCGAAATTCCATTCGCGAAGTTTTGGATCTTTAAGGTGGTGAGCATGCAGTTCTCTCCTTCCGCGCAGCGTGTCTGGCCACTATGAGCCATCATGCTCGGACGGGGCGGACTCCCGATTACCGCCCGATGTTAAGCACCCCGTCCCCTCTTCGCAACTAGGGAAAACCCTAATCTTGCGAGATCACTTGACCTTCTTCAGGATGCTTTTCTGTGAACTGTGGGTGTCGGGAGGATCGAGATCAGGCAGTGTTCGAGCGCAAAGAATACCAGGCTGCATTGCTCTTCAGATTGAATGACAACATGAGGAGGGGCGTGTGGAATTAATTAATTGTGGGCGCTGGAATATCAACGGCTCATATTGCGCGCTTGTCAGTAGCCCTTACCCCAATTGTAACTGTACTTCACGGCAAAACCGGTGTAGGCCGGACCGTTTTGGTGTACCAGCGCCTTGGCGATCTCGAAGACGAGCGAATTCTGGTCATTGAGAGAAACATTCACCTCGCTTCCTAACGTGAAATTCTGTTGCCCATCGTTCTGGTCCACCCCATCGACGAAGGTATTGCCGTGGAGGGAGTAGCGCGTATCAACAGAGGCCCAGAGGCTCCTGGTGAAGGAATAGCTAATGTGTGCTTCGAATCCAGGTAACGGCAGTTGGTGGAGGATTTTTCCCCCAAGATAGGAAGAGTTGTCGGTGTAGAAATCTACGTTGGCGTAGGCATCGAACTCCCACTCCTGTTCGGGTCCGAAGGGATGGGAAACAGCGATTTCTGGCTTGAACGACCAACGATGTGAACCGAGGTTGAGCAAATTGTTCGCGTTATATAGGCCAGTCGGCGCGGTGATGCTAAGGCTCACCCCCAAGGTGGTAGCCGGCTTGTAGCTTGCGAATTGCGCCACGCTGAGCGCCGGGCCGCCCTTCAGCAGCACAGCCAACATGTAACTTGAGTCGCCCGCACCGGTGACCGAGCCGTGGATGTTGGTGCCGGTCACCGAGCCGCCGAGACCGGCGAGCGGGATACTGGCTTCCACCCAAGCTAGGCGGTGAATGAGGCTGAAATAGCGTCTGTAGTCAGGGGTCCCCCGATTCAGGTTAACCTCTGCGCCTGCGATGATGAGCGATGTATCAATAGAAGCGTTCGCTCGGGCATATTCATAGGCGATCTCGAGCTGATTGACACCCAGAGGAACGTTGCGGTAATCGCGAGGGTCTGTGAACTGGGCGTACAGCTTGTCAGGGAAGCGAAGGCCGACGAGAGCCACACAGACGAAGAGCACCCGTTTGCACATAAGAAAAGTTACAAATCACTACAATAGGACTTAGTCGCAACGCTGCACTACAAACTGGCATCGTGTCGTATCTCTCTCCCGTCTCTGGTGTCGGTTTAGTAACGAATACCGACCGAGACCGTGGCTAACTTAGTGCTGATGCTCTTGTTTGGTGCATAGTGAAAACGCCCTTCGACGTAGAGCCTGTAGGGTACCTCACCGACCCTCGCCGTAAAACCGATACCGCCGTTCCCGCCAAAAGCGTTTGAACCGGCGCTTCCTATCTCCTGGTTGGGCACTACAGTTCCCGATACGCATTTGAATCCCCACCAGAGCCAGGTTGGTGTGCAAGTTGTGCCGGTGCCCGAAGTGACCCGTTCCGAAGGATTTGTAGTGCGGTAATACAAACCGCCGCCCCCGATGAAATAGACGCCGAATCGTTTGCCTAGCGACTCGTACCTATAGTTCCCTGTTAGGGCTAACAGGTTACTGTGCCCATCGAGGTTCTGGGCTTGCGCCCGAAGCGGCTGAAGGGCTCCTTCCGACGCATGAAATCTGTTCCACATGAACTCGCCGATAACTGAATGATGAGCGCTAAAGTTGTAGCCCGCTCCTGTAACTACACCCCAGCCAATGTGCACATAGTTCGCTGTCTGGTTAAACGGCACGCTTATAGCTACGCCGACATGTGCGTTCATTTTCTCGTAGTCACTCTGCGCATGAACGGTGCTATAGGTGAGCGACACCAGAGTCATCCACATCAACAAGCTGTTAGCATTCTTCATGTTGCCTCTCCTTTAACAAGGAGAGATCGAGCGGTCCTCTTGGAAATTGGCTTCCGTCATCGGGGCTAAGCCTTGGTCCTGTCGCATTTTCTCGAGTCGTTGCCATTCCAATGCTCGGTTTCTGAAACAACCCTAGTTCTGACGCGATTGCTTGCACAACTAGTGAAATCCCTAATACCAGAATCTAGCCTGGTAAGGTGCCGCGGAAATAGGAATGGTGCCCGGCGGGCGAGCAGAATCCAAACGGAGGAAGGTCATCCTACGGGGCGCAGTACTGGAAAACAGTTGCTCAAAGAGCTTTTTGGGCGGGCGGTATTTTTTGGGGATCGTGACCCAACCAACTAAACCCCCAACGACCTGCCTGCTACCCAAAAGAACCTCACCATCGAAAAATATTCAGCGTTACAAGGATACTTTTGGGAAACGCTGAAAGGTCAAAAATCACTAAAAAAGGGGAAAATACATGGCAAGATCACGAACTGCACGAGCCTGCGGTCAAATTAAAGTCGCTCAATAGTTAGAGTATCGAGTTCTCCTGCAAAGTACTTTTCCAAAGCGTCTTTGAAAATCTGATTCTCTAAAGAAGTACTGGCGAAGAGAGTCATCGAAGATCGAAATTTAAGGTTATCCGGATATCCGAAAATCTGTTCGATCGTACGGTCCTTCACAAGGTTAACCAGCTCAGTGCATTTTCTTAGCCGCTCCCCGAGAACCGGGTGTTTCAAATACGCTTCAGCTTCTTTTCGCGAGGAGATTGCGAATTTAATCGCCATGCTACTTTGCCCCAAGCCCTGAAGCTGAGGGAAAATGAACCACATCCAATGGCCTCGCTTCTGGCCCGCACGTAGTTCGTTGCACACTTGTTCGAAAACCGGATGTTGGGCGTCCAGAAAGCGCTGAAGGTTGTATTGTTCGTGAAGAGTTGCCATAGTTTCTCAGCCCTGTGGGCCCCGGGCAGTGAAGAATTCAACGGTTCCCCCGATTTCTTGGAGAAGATGGCTATACCGATAGACAAAGAAACCGATTGCCGCCGCAAATGATGGAAATACCGACTGCCCGAACCAGTTCTGATACTGCAGTCGTCCCGCATGAAGCGTACCGAATCCCAAAAGCAAGAATAAACAACCCACAAACAAGAGCAGGTTGGTTGTGATGGAGCCGACGACCAGAGTTGAACTGGTGACCTGCCGATTACGAATCGGCTGCTCTACCAACTGAGCTACGTCGGCCTTCCGGGGGACGTTCCTCAGTCTATCAAATCGTTTTAGCGGAAGCTTAATTTGCAACGATCCCAAGGCCAAAGGCCCAACTGGCAGGAGACCCTACTACAAATTCGAATGCTACCGGGAGGCGTGGGAGCTGCTGCGCGGGGAATAAACCCTCGATGCGGGTCACCAATACCGACGCGGCTCCCAGGTTACCGCCCAAAAAGCGGGCGGGAACCTGGGGCACCCATCTCCTCAGGTTATCGAGTTAAATCGGGAGTTGCGGATGCGAGTTGCATCGACCTTTTCTGGAATGCGCTTGTAAAGCGCACTCGGACTAGCCAGAAGATCAGCAACACGAGTGGGAGTATGGTTAGAACCATGTACAACGTCATGCTGAATAGGGCGCGGGGCAGGTGTTGCCCCAGCCCCACTGCCGAAAGCAATCTCAACGGGCGGTTCGACGCTCCCATGAAAAAAGCACCTGCTGCGATGAACAGCCCAAAGCACATACGCCAGAGATGCCGGGCGATCCGCCTCGCTCCAGCAACGCCGCCGCCCAGCAGCATGCGAACGTCCCCTGCGCCAGCCAGCAGCATCACGGAACCCATGAAGAAGGTCATTCCGACCGGAACACCGTCTTGGGAGCTCGCTCCGCTGCGCACGACTTTAATGCCGCTCATCCAGGTGAGAATACCGAGCGTCAAGGGAATCAGCATCAAGGCCCAATCAAAATTGCTGGTTTCGCCGTCTCTGCGCCTAGCGGTCAGCCATGCGGTTCCGATCAGATAGAAGGTGATAATCCCGCCGCCGATGTTGTTGGGTTGATGCCTCACGATGGCAAGGTAGACCGCGCCCACAGCCATGGTGAGCATCGATGCAACAAAGATCCTTCCCGCCAGAATATGGCGCGGGGAACCTTTGCGGAAACACAATGCCGCGGTACCGGACAGCAATCCTAAGGTTCCGGCGCAAATATGGATCAGCAGTATCGGCGAATAGGACATTGGCGCTCCTGGAAATAATATACGTAAGACCCCGGCCAGAATGTTTCACGGTGTGGGTCCTGCCTGGTGGCCCAGGTTCGCGTCGGTTTTTGACGCTAACCTGGTTCAGCGATACCAACACCGCTCCCGGGTTACCGCCCAAAAACCGGGCGAAGGCTGCGCCTTCGACGGAACTCAACGGAGCCGGTACGGCCTTCCGCGATACATGCCGACACGTTCTACGCCTCGGATCTCGATTAGCTGCACGCTGATGTTGTCGCCACCATCCGCCTGATTGGCGAGGGCGATGAGTTTGTGGGCGGCGGAGTCCAAATCTTTGCTGTGGGTCACGACTGTGGCGATTTCAGAGGGAGTCACGGCTCCGTGGAGGCCGTCGGAGCAAAGCACGAGTACGTCCCCTACTAGTACCTGATGTTCGCTGGTATCGACGTTAACGAACATTTCACCACCCAAGGATCGGCTCAGAACATGCCGGGTCGGCGATTCGGAGGCTTCGTGCGCGGAAAGCAGTCCCATGCGGGCATGCTCGCCGGCGACGGTGTGGTCGCGGGTCAAAACGGCGGCGTGAGCGCGACGGACGAGATAGCAGCGCGAATCCCCGACATGCGCGATTGTGGCGCGATCGAAGCGGAGAGCGCAGCCGACGAAAGTTGTAGCCATGGGAATGCCGCCCGGCCGGGCCTGCATTCCCGTTTCGTAGACTTCCAGGTTGGCCGCCTTCACCAGGCGCGGGAGCAGGGACGAGTGCGGTTCTTCCGCCGGGGCCTGACGGAATCCAGCGAGCACGCTCTCGACCGCGGTGCGCGAGGCCACTTCACCCTTATCGTGGCCTCCCACGCCGTCGGCGAGCACGAACAGCCAGCCGTGCGAGCGCACCAGCATGGGAGTGGTTGGAACAAAATGGCCGAGGTAATCTTCGTTGTGTTCGCGGACCAGCCCCGTGTCCGAAAGGTATGCGAACTGAACGTCGAGCATAGGATGGAGCGGCGCTTCCTACGAATCAGGATAACAAGGCGACGGGCGGACTCGAAATGAGTCCGCCCGGCTACCCCCTGTTGCCCGTGACCAATCGTTACGACGCAGCCGAAACGCGGCCTTCCACCAACGTCGTTCGCCCGCTCTTCTTACTCATGCGCATAAAGAAGATCCCGCCATAGATGGCCCATACCAAGGCCACCCCCAAAGCCAGCAGCGGCTCCATCTTGGTACCGTAGCCCATAAACGGTCCGACCACATAAAAGATCATGCAAGCCAGGTTAGCGAGCAGACCAAATATCGGGATAATCAGGTGCCGCACCACTTTGAACTTCGGATGGTTGTGGTAGCAGACGATGCAAGTTATGCAACTCAGCATGTACAGAAGGAACGTTCCGAAGTTCGATGCCAGCGTCGTCGTGAGGAAGGTATTCGGCAACGCCGCCAACTTGTCATGAGTAGTGTATCCGAAGCTTGACCAGAAGCCGTGTGGCAGGGCCGCAATGGCGGCGTCGGTGGGAGCGCCACCGTCGCCGAAGAACACCGAGACGGTGATGCATCCGACCACTGCCGAGATGATTGCCAGTGTCCAGATGGCTTTATGCGGGGTGAGGTTTCTGGAGTGCAATGCGCCCATCGAATCTGGCAGCTCTTTGTCTTTGCCCATCGCGTAAGTCACGCGGGCACCGGTGTTAATGCATGAGAGGGTGGTGCCGATCAAAGCCAGAAACACGGTCGCAGCCTCGGCCAGCATAAAGATTCGTCCGCGGCCAGTCCCAAACAGCGCATCGCCAACTACGATCATCATATCGCCAATGGGGGCTGAGGACGTGGCTGCGAAGCCGTTGGGATATCCGGTATTGAGGAAGTAGTTTGCGGCAAAGTACTCGAACAAGTAACAGAAGCATCCTTGAACCAGCAGCGATGTGATAACTGCGATAGGCACGTCGCGTTTGGCGTTTTTGGCCTCGCCTCCCATTGAGGTCACAGACTCAAATCCCACGAGAATCAAGATTGCGATGCAGGCTTGCACGAACATGAAGCCAAACTTATGGACACCGATAACGGAACCAGCCGTGGGATGGGAAACGAATGTGCCGGTGGAATCGGCGTAAGGGTAGTCGATTTTAAAGGGAACTTGCTTCCCCGCGGCGTCAACCGCGCATTGAGGGGTCCCGTCGGCTGCGCGAACGACAGTGTCAGTTGCCGTTCCGTTGACCATTGTCTTGGTGGTAGCAAACTCACAGCTATATGCCGCGCTGGTTTGCTGATCGAACTGGAAGGCTACGCTGCCCGGAGGATGGTTCATCCTGTAACCTAGGGCTACAACTGTGAACACCAGCAAAGCGCTAATCTGAATGACGTTAATGGCTATGTTCACCGACGTTGAGCCGTTTACACCCCTGTGGGCGATGTAGGAGACAGCAAACGCGAAAACGACGGCAACGAGCATCATGAACATGGGGCCAGGGTTGGACGCGCTCATGAAATTCGGCCAAATCGTGCCGACGAGGTAGCCGGATATGACGCCGATCACGCCGACCATCACCCCGGGATAGATCCAGTAATAGAGGTGAGAGCCCCATCCGACGATGAACTTGGCGAGTCTAGCGTAGGGCCAAGCAGATTCATGGTTGAGGAAGGATTGTTCGGCAAAATAGTAGGAACTGCCGGTGCCGGGATAGAGCTTCGCCATCTCGGCGTAACAGACGGCGGTTGCCAAACACAATAAAGTCGCAAACAGGATGCCAGCCCACATTGAGGGCGCGCTATTGCCAGCGGCCGCCTGTCCGGCATACGTCAGCCAAAGAAATGCGCCGGGTGCGATCAGCGCCATCGCGTTCATCGTCAACCCAGTCAAACCCAGGGTTGGTTTCATTTCTACTGGAGCATCTGCCATATGACTTCTCCTTCGAAGTGGGATTCGGACGTCATCGTCCGTCTTCTAACCTTGCGTGCTCTTTCTTACTGGCGCGGGCCTAGGCTTGGGGATCGATATTCCGACACCCAAGCCGAGCCCGCATAATGTAAATCAAAATGCCCTTATTGCGCCGTACTAATGTCGCCGTCTCTTGCCCTGATCGCAGAATCTTCAAAACATGAAGCCAGCTTCAAGGACGCCACGGGGTTGATTAGTGTTTAGACCGGCTGCACCGAAGGCGGAGCCCGGCGTGGAGCTGCCGGCGTGAACAATGGAAAAGTCTCCGCGAATGAAGAAGGCATCCTTGACATAAGTCGGGGTGACGGTAAATCCAAAGGCGTTGCTGCCCGGACCGTACAGTAGGTTAATCGCGCCATTTGCGACGCTTCCACTCGTCGAAATGTATTCCGGCCGGACGGCCAGCGATATTCCGTATTTGTAGTTGTACGTAACCAGCAGCGCGCCTCCACTTGTGGACGCTCCCTTGGCTATTCCGATGTTCGCGTTGGTAGGCACGTTGGTGTACTGATAGTAGGGATTGATTACCCAGTGCCCCTTGCTGTAGGTGTAGAGGACGTTATAGATCTGGGAGTTGTTCAGAAACAGAGGCGTCGCGAGAGTGTTCTTCGCGTACGCGCCGGCATTGCCACCAGCCACAAATGCCAGGGTATTTGCCGCATTGACGGTGTAAGTTAGAGAACCCGTCAGCCATGTGTAGCGATTGGAGTAAAAACCATCGTTCCAGCTGAAAGCGAGGGCAAGCTTTTTGTGAGTGTAATTTAGTTGGACGCCGCGATTGACGGCGTTCTCCTGATTCCACAGAAGGCCGCGCTCGATGTTCATATTTTGAAAGGAGAATGTATACTCAGCCCCGATTAACGTAGGCAGCGCGCCAATCTCTACGTTGAAATTGCCCTTAACCAGCTTGAGATAACCTTGCGGAAACGGGCCGTAGATGTTTTTCACCGTGTCGCCAGTCGAAAGGAAGGGCGTTCCCAACGCCGGCAGGTTGTAGGCACCGCCTTGCAGGTAGAACTGCCACCAACCAGTGGTCTTTTGGATAAAGATCTGAGCATTGCTAACATCCCAATGCGTAGCGTTATCGCCCGGGAAAGCATTTGCTGCCGTCGACATCATGCCGCTGAGAATACCCGTGACCTCCAGTTTTCCGGACGTCTCGCGGCCCACTCCTATCTCGTGAGGAATCGCCGTCGAGAGCGGCCCGGCCATTGACGGCATGGGCAGAGGTGCCGGCGCCGCCGGGGCTGCCGCTGGTGCGGCTGCAGGCGCGGCCGCCGGTGCAGGTGCGGTCTGCGCCGCAGGTTGAGTCGCGTCGGATGGAGGAGAAGAAGCGGGTTGAGTAGCGTCGGTTTGGGCTCTGGAGACGACCGCCGAGAAGGGCAGGCCTGCTGCCAGGACTGTAAACACTACAGAGCGGAACAGGGAGCCGTAGCTCATAATTGGTTGCTCTCTCTTGAAACAGGATTTACTAGATTAGCCGCGTACTTCCGAGCGCCGCGACTTGCGACAGTGAGAGCAACTTATTCGGTTTGGAAATCGCCGTCCAATTGATTGTTTTTTTGAACGACATTAAAAATACTTTGAAAAGAAAAATCTATGGGTTGCATAAGCGGGTGCGTTAGCTACTGAAAGCAAAGGGTATGACCTATGGCAAGTTGGTCGAGGCGGCGGAACTTTGAATCGGTGAAATTAGTTTCGTGAATGAAGATCTATAGCGGATCATCATGGAGCAACTGCATTCTAGCGGCAATCAACACACACTTCGCCGCGCAAGCCCTCTAGTCCCTCTTTAATGATGATGGGAGCCATCAGAATCGCCGCCAGTGAATCCGCCCACCACCACCCGAATAAGGCGTTGAGGCCCAATCCACCCAGCAGGATTGCGGACAGATATGCGCAGATTGAGCTCTGCCGAGAGTCAGCCCGGAGTGCCGCACTGCCGAGATGTGCTGCCGTTCTCCGCTTAAGGCGCGCCAGCAGTGGCATCACGATGACCGAAAGAATCGCCAATGCGATACCGATGTCACTTTGCTCTGGCTTTTGCCGGATCAATAAGGTCCTTATTGAAGCAAATGTGACATAGACCGCGAGAAGAAGGAAGCTTATCCCTACCAGCCTCAATGCCCTGCGTTCCAATGTCTCGATTTCCTGGCCCGAACGCTCTGCTCGAAGCCGCCATAAAAGGATTCCGCCGGAGGAGGTTTCTATCAGGGAATCGAATCCGAATCCAATCAGGGCCACACTGCCCGCGACGGAGCCACAGGTGATGGCCGCTGCAGCCTCGAACAGATTCCAACCGATCGTTAAGTGCTCAAGGTAGATACCTCTTTTCAGATGATCCGCTCGGGCGACAGCTGGTCCTGCCATGCACTGATGCTACAGCAGGCTTGGCATTATGTCGCACTCAGCAACGCCGGCAAAATCAACCCTACGTTTGAGATCCAAGATTGCCTGGTTACCGCGATTACTATGGTGGTTCTATTCCCTTTCGTATGATTGGCGACCCCTCTTGCCGTGCCTATAATTGAGGGACTCTGGTAGGGATTCTCTTCAGGTTGCAGGTAGGTAGCCGTGGAGGTGTGTTTTCGCCTCCGGGTAGTAGTCGGTTTGCCATGAAAAAACGCCTGCAACTCGCCCTGATGGCCAGTCCCGTAATCGCGACCTTCCTTTCGGCCACGTCTTTCGTGCAGGCGCAAACCCTTGCTCCGGAAAGCATTACCGCTACTACCGACGATAGCGGTCACAAAGTGTATGTGAACGATTCGGTCCAAATGCCGGCGGTAAAGAGCTCTCGATCGACTACACCGCGGCAAAGTTCGTTGGTTTACTGGAGCGTAACCTGCCACTGCCTGAAACCGGTTCCGGCGGCAAACGTTCGAGCTGCCCGTTCGGCTGCGGATGAGGTGAAGCAGATTCTCGCAAATGGCTCTGGGAGTTCGACTTCCCCGAGTCAATTCCAGAACTCAGGTGAAAGAGCTCTTACAGAGCAGGAAATCGATGCTGCTATCGATCAGTCCGCGCGTCAACACGACGTGGACCCAACCTTGGTCAGGGCCGTGATAAAGGTGGAGTCGAACTTCAATCCTAATGCGGTGTCTCGCAAGGGGGCGATGGGCCTGATGCAGCTTATGCCACAGACCGCGCGCGAACTGAACGTGAGCAATCCCTTCGATCCGCAACAAAACGTCGATGCCGGGGTTCGCCATTTAAAGCACTTGATGGAGAGTTACGGAGGCGATGTAAAGCTGACGCTGGCTGCCTACAACGCGGGAGCTGGCGCGGTGGCGAGAAGTGCGGGAGTGCCGAATTTTCCGGAGACTCGTAATTACGTAAACCGGATTTCCAACCTTTATTACGGCGGTCCCGGGGCTATTTCACGCACATTGCGTACGCCGGCATTTTCGCCGGTGCACGTGGAGCGGGATGCGAGAGGCGTTCTTTACATCAGCAACACCGACTGATCGGTACTGGTTCGAACGCGATTACGGGCCAAAGCATTGAAGAAATACAACATAGGCGACCGCGCACTGCGATGGAGTGCGGCTTTGCTGTTTGCGTTGCCGTCCCTGACGGCCTTCGCGAACGTGCATCGATCGGATGCGTGGGCTCATGCCCAATTTGCGATCGCCGAAGGCAAGCGCGAAGCGCTGACTGGAACGCCCATTGAGCAGCAAACCCGTCGCGAATACCAGGACGTCATCGATTCGTACCGCCGAGTCTACTGCGGCTCGCCGACTTCAACGAAAGCCGACGCCAGCGTCGCTGCGGTCGCCGAAGTAATGATGGAAATGGGACGGCGATTTCATGACACTACCGCCCTGCGAGCTGCGATCAGCGAATTTGAATTCTTGCGCCAGGAGTATCCCGGAAGCAAATATCGGTTCGAGGCCCTGTTTACAATCGGCCAAATCTATGAAGACGACCTCAACGACAGCGATCATGCCCGGGAGAGTCTGGAGGACTTTCTGCGGCGGTATCCCCGCAATCATCTCGCCGACGATGCGCGAGCTGCTCTTACCAAGCTGACTTCGCCTCAGGGCCCTTCGAAGATGAAAGGTTCGGAAGGGAATGTCGTTTCTTCCAGCGATAGCGATGTGAAGAATCCCTCTCCAGCAGGTCCAAACACGGCGACAGAACCGCAGAAATTAGCGCACGTGACCGGAATCCGGCACTGGTCGCGTCCCGGCCACACGATGGTCGCAATCGATCTCGATCAGGAAGTTAATTTCTCCTCGCAGCGGCTGGAAAGTCCAGATCGCATTTTTTTTGATCTGGATGCGAAACTTTCACGGAAGCTTAGCGGCAAAACCGTTGATGTGAACGATGATTTGCTGAAGAAAATCCGAGTAGCCCAATTCAAGTCTCAACGCGCTCGGATCGTGTTAGAGGTCGGGGAGCACTCGGACTTCAGCGCCTCGGTTGAAACGAATCCAGAACGGCTCGTCATCGATTTGAGGAACGGCGATCTGAGAAACGCCGATCTGAGCAACGTCGACCTCAAGAACAGTCAGGTCCAAACATCGGGGCTGCAGGATAAGGACGTTCAGGCCGGGGCGATTCCGTCGCAGGACAGTCATAATTCGACGGACTTAAAGGCTTCTAAGATAGCCGTTTCGCCCGCAGATCCTGGCTTGCCAATTAAGAGAATCGTGGAGGCCGACGATGACGATGCGGATGTCGGGGCTGTGGCAAAGCTTGAAACTCCTGCGCCGCAGGCCGCCTCCAGGAAAAAAACGACAAAGAAGACGGAAGCGGCAGAATCCGTAGCTATCGCTCCCCCGTCTCGACCGATTGTGGCTGCGGATCACCAAAAGTCGCGCCAACTGAATGCACGTGAGGCGCAGCCGACTGCAAGCGGCGACCGTTCTTTAATCAGGGCCTTAGGGTTAAAGATCGGGAAGATTGTGATCGATCCAGGACATGGCGGGCATGACACCGGGACAATCGGACCCAACTCCCTCGAGGAAAAAGACCTGGTGCTTGACGTCAGCCGCCGCTTGGGAAAGCTGCTCGAAGCGAGGTTGGGCGCGGAGGTGGTTTATACGCGGAAAGATGATACCTTCATCCCTCTCGAGACTCGCACCGCTATCGCAAATCAGGAGCAAGCCGACTTATTTGTTTCGATTCACGCCAATTCCAGTCATGACCCCGATGCCCGAGGTGTGGAGACTTACTATCTAAACTTCAGTTCTTCTCCCGACGCTTTGGAGGTCGCGGCCCGTGAAAACGCGGTCTCGGAAACATCAATTCATGAACTCCAGGATTTGGTGAAACAGATCGCGCTCAAGGAGAAGATTGAAGAGTCGCGGGAGTTTGCCGCTGACGTTCAGCAGGAGCTGCACAGCGGGTTAGCGGCGAGGAATCCGGGTCTCCGGGATCGCGGCGTAAAGAAAGCGCCTTTTATCGTGCTGATTGGGGCCAACATGCCTTCAATTTTGGCGGAGATTTCCTTCGTTAGCAATCCCGGCGATGAGAGACGGCTGGAAACTCAGGCCTATCGGCAAAGAATTGCAGAATCCCTCTATCGTGGCATCTCCAAATACGTCAACGGATTGAGCGGCGTGAAAGTTGCCAGCAAGATCGAGAAGACTTCCGTACAGTAGCGATTTTCACTAGGGATCGGAAAACCATAAACCACTAAGGACACGAAGGATCACGAAGGCTTTAGTCCCATGCTTTCTTTTGTGTACCTTTGTGTCCTTGGTGGTTGAACCATGTACGCCGCCTGGAAACTTTAACCGCTATTCAGTAGTCTAATTCTTGGGGGCGTTTGCCTGTTTTCATGATCCTCAGATTTGTCGTCATCGTTGTCGTCCTGGCCAGTTCGCTTGCGCGGGCTGCCGACGGTAAGCCGCAGCCAATTCTTCCCACCGAGTTTGCGGGTTGGACTCTCGAAGGCAAGATGCAAGCCAGTAAGGATCCAGCTGTTGCCGATCCGGTGAACGCCGCCGTGCTAAAGGAATACGGCTTCAGCGATTTCAATTCTGCTGTCTATCGTCGAGATGACGGCCGCAAGCTGACGGTAAGAGCGGCTCACTTCCAGGATGCGAGCGGAGCCTACGGAGCGTTGACTTACTACAAAATTCCGCAGATGCAGAACGAAAAAATCGGCGATCAGGGCGCGTCTTTCAATGAACGAGTCCTGTTTTATCGCGGCAATATTCTGATTGACGCAGTGTTCGATAAACTCTCGGCGATGTCGGCAGCAGAGTTGCGGGATTTGGCGGCGGCACTTCCGCCTCCTCCGGGGAACGCCGCGGGGCTGCCGGGCCTTCCCGCTTACTTACCCACGCAAAATTACACAAAGAACACAGCGAAGTATGTGGTCGGTCCTGCGGCGCTTGAAAAGGTCGGCGCTCCGATTAGCGCTCAGCTCGTGGATTTCAATGCCGGGGCCGAGGCTGTGCTTGGGGATTACAACACTCCGGGTGGTGTAGCGCGCCTTTTGCTCGTTTCTTATCCCACGCCCCAAATTGCGACCGAGCATCTGCGCCGGATTGATGCTGCCAAGCAGCAAACAGCACAAGGGCCAGCAGTCCTAGATCCAGTCACAACTTTTGATAAGCGTACTGGACCGATCATAGCTGTGGTGAGTGGGCCAATTTCGCAGAGTGAAGCGAAGTCGCTGCTTGCTACCGTGAACTATGAGGCCGACGTTACCTGGAATGAAAACACATATCTCGCGAGAAGGAATGACCCTGCGAACTTTATCGTGAACGTGATCTATCTTTGCGCGATTATCGGCGGGTTTGCGATCATCTCTGGGGTCGCATTCGGAGGGATTCGCATATTGACGAAGCGGTTTTTCCCCGACAGACTGTTTGATAGTCCGGAGATGGGATTGATATCGCTCCACCTGTCCGGGGAAGGGCCGCCCGGCTCCGCTGCAAATGTAAGTCCTTCAATCAAGGCTCTTTAGGCTTAAATGACCAGAATTAGTCTCACATTGACGCAGTTGTTCCCTCTGTTGACCTTATTTGTAAATGATTGAAAATAAAGGTATTTATTTAGCAAAAATTCCTTGACACCCCCTTTTTAGACCCATAAGATTTCGCCAGAAAGTTTTGACGGTAATCCTCCGTTGGAACTATTCTCCCTTGAAAGAGAAGGTCGCCCAAGTTGCCGGGCGGCCTTTTCGTTTTTGGGTCTGTTGGAGGAAGGCTTGGGTAGACATTGCTTGCAAACGTCTTACGCCCAGAAGACAGAGGCCCCCGCGTAAAAACCAGACGCAGCAAGCTGCGTCTCTACCCGAATTCAGGGGTGGGTTTCTTCTTCCTTGCGATGCTTTGAGATGTCGATTCCCAGTTGTTCGGCTTTCTTGTACAAGTGACTGCGCTCCAATCCTAGCGCTTTTGCGGCGTTCGTAATGTGAAAATTGTTTCTCTTTAGCTCCGCGATAATTGTCTGGCGTTCGAAATCCTGTACTCGATCGGCCAACGACCCGGTTGTTCGGCCTGACGCATGTGATTCTGCTCCCGATGTGGGGAGCGCCGCGGTTACCGAGTCGACAGATACTTCATGGTCGCTTGTCAGCAGCATCAACCGCTCGACTACGTTTCGCAGCTCGCGAAGGTTTCCGGGCCAAGGATACGCTGCGAGCGAGTTGATGGCCTCGGGAGTGAAGGCTACCGGCTTCCAATTGTTTTGTGCCCAGACTTGCCGCGAAAAATGCTCCACCAGGGCTGGAATATCGTCCAACCGCTCCCGCAGCGGAGGCAAAATCAGAGGAAAGACATACACGCGATGAAACAGATCCTGACGAAACCGTCCTTCGCGTACCAACGTTTCCAAATTTCGATGGGTTGCGACCAGCACTCGCACGTCCACCGCCGTCGGCTTGCTGGCTCCAATGCGCTCGACTTCTCCCTCTTCCAGAACTCGCAGCAATTTTGCCTGCATGGAAAGGGGCATGTCGCCGATTTCATCCAGAAAAAGGGTTCCGTGGTCCGCCTGTTCGAATTTTCCTATGTGACGACTGGCAGCGCCCGTAAATGAACCTTTCTCATGACCAAAAAGTTCTGACTCGATCAGTTCGGCGGGAACTGCGGCGCAGTTCAGGGTCACAAAAGGGCCGGATGCCCGAGGGCTTCGTTCATGCAGCGTGCGGGCAATCAGTTCTTTACCTGTCCCAGTTTCGCCGAGGATGCATACCCTCGCCTCGCTTGCCGCGACTCGTTCCACTTGGGCCATGATTTTCCGCATGGCGTCGCCCGTCCATACGATTTCGTGCTTTCCCAGGCGCTGCCGCAGTTGACGATTCTCGGATTCCAGATTCTGAAGTTTGACCGCGTTGTCTACCGTGAGCAGCAGCCTGTCGGTAGATATAGGTTTTTCGAGGAAGTCGAGCGCCCCGAGGCGTGTCGCCCGAACTGCCATCTCGATGTGCGACTGGCCCGACATCATTACAACCGGCGTTTCGATCCCCTGCGCCCGGAGATCCTCTAGGAATGAAAGCCCGTCTTTGCCCGGCATCACTACATCGGAGAAGATCAGGACGAAGTTCTGCGACTTGGCAAGTTCAAGCGCCTTCAGGGCGTTATCGCAGACCGTCGCGTCGTGACCCGCCAGGCGAAATGCGCGCGATAACGACGCCAACGTGTTGGCCTCGTCATCCACAATCAGGAGGTTCGCTTTTTGCGGCACCAGATTCTCCTCACGACACCACGCTGGATGCGTGTCCGACTATTTCTGCCTGTAGCTTATCTTCATTCAAGGGAAGCTCGATCTCGAACGTCGTCCCGTGTCCTTTTTCGCTTCGAACAGTAATTCTCCCGCCATGATCACTGATCACCGACTGAACAATCGCCAGTCCAAGACCCGTGCCGTGGGTCTTGCTGGTGTAATAAGGAGTGAATACGCGCTCGCACTCTTCCGGCGTAAGCCCAGTTCCCGTGTCCGAGACTTCGATGTGAGCATGTTGGCCGCCTTGTTTCGTTCGCAGGGTTAGCGTGCCCCCTTCAGGCATCGCGTCCATCGCGTTCAGCACCAGATTGGATAAGGCGCGGTGCAGCAATTCGGGATCGCCGACTACCGAAACCGTAGAATTCGCCAATTCCAACCTGCACTCGCTAGAAGCGCGCCCAGGAGCATGGAGTTGCGCCTGGAACAGTCGCGCTACCTTCCCAACAACCCCATTGAGGTCTACGCGTTCGAACTTGGGCAGCGGCATTTTAGAGAACTCGCTGAACCGCGAAATGATGGCCTTCAGATTGCCGATTTCCGCCAATAGAGTGGAGGAACTTTCTTGAAAGATTTCTTCGAATACTTCTGGACTCTGCTGGCGGGCGCGCAGGAGATTTTCTACGGTCAACTGAAGCGGAAAAAGAGGATTTTTCAACTCGTGCGCCAGCCTTCGCGCCAATTCGCGCCACGCGGCTACTCTTTCCGCCTGCAACAGATGTTCTCGTTGCTGTAACAGCTCCCGAGTCATGTGATTGAACGACTCCGCCAGTTGCCCGAGTTCGTCGGAAGTGCCAACCTCCACTTGCGCATTCCAGTTTCCAGCAGCTACTTGCCTCGCAGCGTGTGCCAGCTTTTCCACGGGACGCGTGACTCGGGCTGCCGCCCAGCCGCTCAGGGCCACGGCAAGCAGCATTCCTGCAAAGCCTGCAAAGAAAGCTGTGGATCCGATGCGTTGTCGCAGTTCAACATAAGGGCGGCGCGAGTTTCCTACCAACAAAATGCCCAAGAGCTTACGGTCCAGGCCGGCGAGCGAGATGGTGTCTATGGTTTCATCTTCCGCAGGATCAGAAGACCAATGGATCAATTCCGATGTCTCTTGTTGCTTCTGCTGAATTTGACGGATGAGCTGCGCAATCTGTTCGGTTCGTTGGACCGGTCCCGAAGCGTCAATCAAGAGTTGGGGAGAAAAACCAGGCTCCAGATTTTGATAAAACATGACTCGCGTTCCGGCCGGAACTTCGAGGCTGGCGAGGAAGTCCTTATCAATACGGCGGCATCCGAGAATAAACGGTGGATTGTCGCCAACGTTGATCTTCTCCATCGCGCACAACCCCAGTGCCGCGCCGCCGGGTAATTCTTCCTGCTTCAAAAATGAAGATTGAGGAACCGTGCCCCCCGGCACCGATGTGTCCTTGTACCCATATTTTGCCGGCCACTGGGCCGACGAAACAATTGTGCCATTACTATCAAGAAATTCCAGAAAGTCGAGTTGTTGGTTTTGAGCCACATTTCCCGCTTCGTTCAAATATGCGGCGTAGTCTGGAACTCCACGGCTCAGTGCGAGTGCCATGCGAGCCGAGGACTCGCTGTTCGCTGTGGCCTGCACACGATGCGAGATGTCTTCCCCACGACGCTTGAATTCACGCCGGAATTGCGCTACCAAAGCGACGGTTCGTTCCTCGTTGGTTTTTTCAAAAGCGCGGCGAGCAAATGAGGAAATAATCCAAGCCACTGCTGCAACGCATACAAAAACGATCAGCGTGAACAGGATCAAGAGTTTGCGTCGAAGCATCATGGGTTATTGGGCGAGACCCAAGTATCGGGCAATCGCCATCTTCCATCCAGCGTCGCGGCCCAGTTTTTAACCGTTCCAGCGATAGCCCATTCGTAGGGCGAATGCAACAAAGGAATTACCTGGCGGGATTGCAGCAATGCATTCTCAGCGCCGTACACATCATCTATGGAATCCGACCCGTATTTGGGTTGTGGAAGGTCAATCGCCTCAGCCAATTCATTAAGAGCAACATGGACTTCAAGCGATGCCAGCGGAATTCGGACAAGGCGCACGTCAGCCGAGTTTCCGGAGACAAGTTGCAGTCGCAGTCCGGCTTCGCCGGCATTGAGGACGATCCTTTCGGCGACAAGGTTTTCGACGGAATCGTTAGGATCAAATCCCAGAGTCCAAACTCCAGCATGCGGGATCTCCGCTCGTTCTTCCCTTGCGCGGGTTAAGTCCATCTGTGATGGAAATAGAAATTCGTAACCCGTCATCCAATTTGGAAGAAGTCCCCCGGCGGGCTCTCCTCTGCCTTGCAGCACCACCTTATTGAGTGACTCTCGGTCAATACTAAGCGCGAGGGCATCGCGCAAGTGTTGTTCCTGTGCTGACCCTGCAGGCTGTGCGAAGACAAGAGCCATCAATTCAGCAGGAGCAGACTTCCCCACTCTTCGACTCTCGATCGTAGCCCGCCGAGCCTGCTCGGGCGCAACTTCGATTAATTGCGTTTTTCCCAAATCCAAAGCCATCGTCTGGTCTCTGAAGCTCGTTCCCAAATCAATTTCAATCGAGTCAAGAAAAGGACGCCCGTCCCAATAGTCTTCTCTCGCTGCCAGGACAAGCTCTTTTGACGGTACCCACCGGCTGACGACGAAAGGTCCGGTGCCAACTTCCTTTCCGCCATCACGTTTAACGATACTGTTGCGTGGCAGTGCAAGCTCCGCAGGCAGATAAGGGGATGGAGTGTCGCGCTCGATTACCAAGGCACCCGCACCCGCTTCCGCGAAGACCTTCCAGCTGGGATTTGCGATTCTTAGCGAAGCCGAGACGCTTTCCGCAGTGAGTGGCCTTCCGTCTGAAAATGTGATACCAGGCCGCAGCAGAAACCGCCAGCGCTGGTTGCCGGGATCGGACTGCCAGGAGCTTGCCAGGCCCGGCTGCAATTGCCCGCGCTGGTCGACTGTTATCAAGGTGTCATACATCAAACTGTTTAAGCCGGTGGCAGCCTGTTCAGAGGGTTCAAGGGAAGCGGGCGCGGCTCGCATCGCCACGTGGAGGGTTCCTCCATAATGCGGACGCGTTTCTGCGCCTGCGAGCCCAGCAAGAAACAAGCTACTGGCCACAAGTAATGGAAAGCTGGTCCGCCTCATATTTTCCCGTTTCCGCAATTTGCGAGACTGCAATGGCGCCACTTCCGTCTGAATTCGACCAAAGAGCGGTGATTCTTCCAGCAAACTCAAGCGGCTGGCTTGCCGCTACGAATTCGCGATCAGGAATCTCGAAGGCTTTGACCGCATCGGCCGGCGCGTCACTATTGCCAGTGACTAGAATCTGCCAGCCCAGCCCACAACCGCTGTGCACACCGGCGATGTCGCTACCCCAGTCCAGCTTTCCCGCACTCCGATCGGTGATTCCGTCGAGCAAGTGGATTTGACCATCGACGCCGTCGATCACCCAGAGCGCGTATTTTTCTCTAGGCACCATCGCAGTAGAGTAGAACGGCTGAGTTGTGGTTTGCTTCCCAATGCCCGGCGAGATCGCTCCGGTAAAGAAATTTCTGGTTGATGCGAAGAATGCGCTTGCGGGGGAAGGATCAGTCCCCGGAGGACCTAACGGCCACGGATCGTCGCTCTCATAACAATTCACCGCCAGGGGCGTTGTGGTAGTGCTGCGACAGAAAACTCCGGGAAGGTAAGCGTCGAAAAGATGATCTCTTCTCAAGGCGAGTCGTCCGCGTAGATCGCGGGGCCACGGATGCGCATGCGATATTGCCAACGATTGTTGTCGCTGCCAGTGCCCCTGCTGAAATTGGTAGAGATTGATACTCTCAACTCCTAGAGCGATCATTTGCTGAGGATTTGCGCCGAACAAAACAACATCGAGGATTCGACTGTCGTCCGTCCATAGCGGAGTCTTGTGGATTGTCATCGGAAATGTTGCACGATCCGCAGACACGGTATCTGGTCGCGGCAAGGATACGATCTGGACTTGGGTCTCGTTGGAGCCCTGATGAATTTCGGCGACCCAAACGTAGCTCTGCAGTCCTTCGGATAGAGTGATGTTCACCGTCCCCGCCGCTGCGTCGGGGCTAGTAGCCCGGACGCCAAGAGCCGTCAAATCCGCGAGAAGCCCACGACGAATTTCTTCCGCCTGGGAAGGAGAAAGCGAAGACCGATTCACTACCATGATCGCGAACGCGCCCGGACCGGTTGAGGAAGCGATCTTGCTGGCCAATTGCTGTTTGGGACCACTCCAGTCCGTGGCGAAGACATGGGGCGCGGACAGCAATATGGCCAGCACACAAATGGAGGATTCCGGTAAGCGTAACACCGAAGAGAGCATCTTGAGAATGGGCGAATTATAAACCGGCCTGTTAATTGCGCTGTCCATAACTGGCTCTCTCTGCGCGATCCATTATTTCTGTTGCGGCTCCTCGGCTGCGTCGGACTGACCGGTATGATTGGCTACGCTCATGCTGCGCAGAACATCATTGGCAAAGAAAAACTTGCCATCAGCTGGCACCATCATGATTTGGAGCTTGTCAGAGAGCCTCTCCGCCACGATTTTGTTAATCAACAGCGGATTCTGTTTCAGGACCGCACCTTCACCTTGCATGCGTTCGAAATCGGCAGCAGCGGTCACTCGAATGCGATCGGCCTCGGCCGCTGACAACAACTTGCGCCGTTCCATTTCGGCCTTGCTGTCAATCACCTTCGCCTCGGCCATGGCTTCCGCGTTTTTCACTGTGGTTTCTTTTCGCGCCTCGGCTTCCAGCTTCGATTGCTCAATCTGTTTCTGCTTCAGAGGCAACGTGTACTGCATCGCGTCGGATTCGCTCTTTGCCTGCAAGACGCGAACTTGAGCCTCGCCTTCCGCCTGTTTTACCTGCTGGGCTTTGGTACCTTCGGCCTGAAGTTCAGCGATCCTTACTTGCTTTTGCTGGATTTCTGTTTCCACTCCCATGCGATCATTCTCTTGCTCTTTGAGCAATAGACTCTCCAGCCCCTTCGCAAATTCGGGAGGCAATTGAATATCACGCAGCATTACTTCTTTCACGATCAATCCATCGGCTCCCAACTTTTGTGTGATTACATCTGCTGCCCGTTTGCGGACTTCCTCGCGCTTTAGGGAGAACACGTCGCGCACCGTGTAATTCGGCACCAGTTCGCGCCATGCGCTGGCCACGACGGCGGGAACAATTTCTTTTTCGACCGGCTGCGGCAAGTTACCCTGAATATAGTCGAGCCGCTTGGGATCGAGCCGGTACCGCACTGTGATCGACAGGCCTACGGTCAGTCCCTCTTTCGCCTGGACTTCCAGCAGTTCATTTTTCATGGGACCAGCGGATTTGCTTCCATCATCCAGCGCGCCCGTGGTGAACAATTGATCGCGGGTGTCGAAGAGCGCGACGCTCTCGGCGAATGGAGTGATGAAGTGCGCGCCGGGATAAAGAGTTCCCGGAAGTGTGCCGCTGGTTTGACTCACGCGGACTCCCGCCATTCCGCTGGGTACGACGACTATTCCGACGGCCACCAATACTGGACCCCACGCCAAGAAGGCCAGCGCCAAAGATGTCCGCCAGCGGATCGGAGGCGCCGGAGGCAACAGGCTGGCCCCCTCCGTCGCAAGCGCTTTGCGATACCGCATTTCCAGGTAAACGTCATAGCCAAGAATTCCCACGGCCACCGCGATCATCCCGATGCCGCCCCACATCAGCGAATATTTCAGAAACAACATTGTGATTCTCCTCTGCGCCTCAGCGCCTTTGGCCAGGTTTGACTTGCACTGCCTGCCGGATCAGGATCAGGCGGAATACTTTTCCGAAAATCAGTTCCTCGGCGGCCAATGCGATACCGAGTGATAACGCCATTCCCGCTAGCACGGTGATTACTGTTATGAGAAGTTGCATCGCGATCCTCCTAAATTACATTTGCTGAGTTCATTCCTATTGGCCTTGGCCGGTTGCGTTCGGCGTCACGAAACGCGTCTCCGCGAGAGTCGTGCTCGATTCCGCGGCACCGCCAAAAATCTCCGCTATCTGTTGGTCACGTTCGCCGCGAATCTCTACCACGTCGCCAACCCTCACCATTTCGAATAGTTGCTTGATGTCTCGATTTCGCAGGCGAATGCATCCGTGGGAGGCCGCGTGCCCAATCGAATCTGGCTGATTGGTCCCGTGAATTCCGTAACCGCTTTTGTTGAGGCCGATCCAGCGCGGCCCGATTGGGTTGTCGCTTCCGGGAGGGATTACGACGCCTGGGTGATAGTAGGTAGGGTTTGCGATGCGATGCACGATCCGGAATCGGCCGGTGGGACTTGGACTCAACGAGGCGCCGACCGAGACCGGAAAAGTGCGAATCGCCTTGCCCTGCTCGATCACAGCAAGCTTGCGATCTGGGATGCTGACTAATATCTGGCGATGCGATCTAGTTGCGACACTTGGGTCGGGAGTCTGGGCGTTCGCCGTTTCACGGGAGGCTATTGCGAGAGCTAGGAGCAACAGCCAAATCGAACCTCGTCCGTATCCCGCCTTCGCTGTTGTCCGTTCCATGTTTGCCACCTCCGTCGTCTTCACGACAGGAGAAGTGGCAACTCAGAGGCCGCACCTATGTCATTGAATGGAAGATAGTTAGGAGTACGGCTGCGCGCCAGAATGTGTGCGGGGATAGACACTGTGTCGCGGCAAACACGGAAGAGGTACGATTACGCCGTATCAAGAAAGGCTTATCGAGTGGATTGGAGAACGTGGCTGCGCAGAGCTGGCGTAGGTTTCGCAGTCTTGATTGCGATCGCGCTTACGCTCTGGGCTGCTGCTGCGTTGTATTTTGATCTGCCGTCAGCGTCCCTTCGCAAGCCAGTCGTAGCGATTTACCTGGTCGCGGTATCTTTCCCTCCACTGTTCTTCCGAGGTCACCGATTTTTTGCTGTGCTGGCCGCGGTCGTTGGCTTCGTCGTTGTTCTTGCGTGGTGGATTTCACTCAAGCCATCTGGTACGCGCAATTGGCAGGCTGATGTCGCTCAAACACCATGGGCTGAAATCGAAGGCGATCGGGTCACCATACACAACGTGCGCAATTGCGATTACCGCGCTGAGTTCGACTACCACTGCAACTGGGAGACTCTAGTCTTCCATCTCGCCAAGCTGAGCGGAGTGGACATCGCTCTGACGTATTGGGGGTCGCCCTGGATCGCGCATCCCATCGTCAGCTTCGATTTCGGCGATGAAGGGCACGTTCCTATTTCGATTGAGACTCGCAAGGTCGTCGGCCAAGGATATTCCGCGGTCCTCGGATTCTTTCGGCAATACACGCTGATCTACGTTGTCAGCGATGAGCGCGACTTGATCCGGCTGCGTACGAACTATCGCAACGAAGAAGAGGTCTATCTTTTCCGTACCGTTGCCACGCCGCCGCAGGCCCGCGGGCTCTTTCTGCAATACCTGGACCACATCAACCGTTTGCACAACAAGCCCGAGTGGTACAACGCACTGACCAACAATTGCACCACGAATATTGCGGTTGCCGCAGCTGCAAGCCAAAACAGCCGGCCACGCTTCGATTGGCGCATTCTGCTCAATGGACATTCGGACGAAATGATGTACGAGCGAGGTCAGATCGTGACAGACGGCCTTTCGCTAAAGGACTTGAAAGAACGAGCACACATTAACGATGCTGCCCGGTTGGCGGATAAAGATCCCGAGTTTTCAAAACGAATCCGGGAAGGGCGTCCCGGGTTTTCTGGCTTGCGTTAACCGGGTTTTGCAATAGGTAGATGCTAGAATCCCGCAATGTCCAAGAAGCGCGCAAAAAAAATTAAACTGCTTCTCTTCGACGTTGACGGCGTTCTTACTGATGGCAAACTCTATATCTTTCCGGCGCCTCCCGGGGTTCAACAAACCATTTTTTCTAAGCATCACGCCTCCGAACATGTTGGCCAGGGAGGGTTCGGACTGCACAGCGAATCCTACATTGAGGCCAAAGGCTTCCATGCCCACGATGGAACTTCGATATCACTGGCACGGCTAGCGGGAATCCGGACGGGACTAATTACAAAGCGGATTTCCGAAACGGTTGCGCTGCGCGCACGCGACCTGAAGCTGGAATTCGTGTATCAGGGAATTCAGGATAAGCTGACGGTCTTCGAAGAGATCATCAAGCAAGCAGGAATAAAGGCCGCGGAAGCTGCATTTGTGGGGGACGACGTCATCGATCTTCCAGTTATGCGAAATTGCGGTCTAGCAATCGCAGTTGCGAACGCGCGCGATGAGGTCAAAGAGGAAGCGCACTATGTGACTCCGCATTCGGGCGGCGACGGAGCACTACGTGATGCGGTCGAATACATTCTCAAGGCTCAGGGCAAATGGAAGCAGGTCATGGAGAAATATATTGGCGAGAGAAGCCCGAAAAAAGCTGTCAGCACTTAGCATTCAGCATTTAGCCGGAATTAGGGCGTTCCTCTTGTTCGCAGCGATCGTGGTTCGTGGCTGACCGCGGAAATGAATCCGCCGGGTGTCTGCTGGGGGCTTCCTGGCCGACATCCGGCGGTTTTTGTCTCCTTACTCACCCTGTATTTTCAGGAGCGCTTTCACCTCTCTAACCCAGCGAGTGCCAACAAGTTTCAGGTTTGAGTGTGAAAATATGAAATCCCGTCACTCCGGAATGGCGGCGGGTTTCGACGCCATCAACTCATTAAAGCGTGCGTCATTTCTAAGGGCTGCAAATTCTGGGTCTTTATAAACGTCCTCAACGTTCTTGTATCCTTCTTCTAGCGCACGTCTCAAGTAAGCCAGCGACCGGTCGATGTTCCCCATTTTTGCGAACAGAGATGCCAGAACGTAGTCGTAATGAGCGCGGTCCTGCGGCGAGGAAATTCGTCCCGACACGCCATTTCGCGAGGTGTGCTCGAAAATGTCAGGGTCTATCTGCATAGCCTTGGCATAGGCCACGGTCGCGGCCTCAAATTCCTTTTGAGAGAAGTAAGCGGTAGCCAGGTTGCTGTAAAACGATGCGGAGTTCCCATTCAATTGGATGGCTTTTTTGTATTGCTTTACCGCTTTCCCATTCTTTTTCAGCAAGTACTCGATCACGCCAAGATTGTTATAAGCGTCCGCGAATTTGTGGTCGGCTCTGATTGAATGCGTGAAGTCTCTCCCTGCTTCGCGATATCTTTGTAACTCCAACTCCACGATGCCGGTCTTGTTATAAATACGCGCATTGTTGGGGCTCTTTGCCAAGGCGGCTTGGTAGTAGTCCAACGCGTCTAGATACAACTTTCTCGCACGCATCAGGTCCCCGTTCAGTTCCAACTGTTGCACAGAGGCGGAGGGCGAGGGAGTTGCGTTATTACCGCTAGGAGGGGCAACCTGAACCTGCTCGGAGGAAAAGACTTGAGCGCGCAAAGTCGCCGGGCTAAGGGTTATAAGCAGGAGAAGGAAAACGGGGAAGGAAAAGCGGGATCTGCGATCCATAGCTCACCTCTAGCACTTACGCTACAATGCACCACCTTATAGCGCGAAATCAAGACACTAATGGGGGGAGGCCCCATTTTCGTCGGGCGGCTTGGGCGGAGGGTCAGCTGCCTTGTCGCCCTTAAAGATTCCTGCGATCTTGCCGAGTAGACCCTTTTTCTTTTTATTGGGATCGGACACGGCAGAATTTGGATCGGCGCCGGCTGTCTCAGGAGTCCCCACCACGCCGGGCTGCGGAGGCGGAAGGGCCTTATCGTTTCCCAAGCCAAATATTTTTGAAAAGAACCCGTGGACGCCGCCGTTCTGATCGCAGGTGGTATTCGGCTCGGTGCCAGCGATAAACGCGGCCGTATAAGTTTGCGGGCAAGCAGGCGTGGCCAGCAGGTTCGTAGTCTTGTCCAATTGCACGTCTACGACTCCAGTGGGCTGGCTGAAGGACTTCACATTGGAATACTGCGGCAGAGCCGTGGCCTTCTTCATGAACTCGGCCCACACCGGCAGTGCCGTTTGGGCGCCGCTCAGGCGGATGTCGCTATAGTCGTCATAGCCGACCCAAACTACGCAAAGAAGATTGCTTGTGTAACCAGCAAACCATCCGTCATGTGAGGTTCCCGTCTTGCCTGCGGCGGGAGGAGTGAAGGCGTAGCGGCCTCGAACGTCGAAGGCGGTGCCAAAATTCAGCGGACCCGCCAGCATGTCAGTCATTACGAATGCGACTCGCGGATCGAGGACTGGGCGCTTGTCAGGCTGGAAGTCCATGACAACATCTCCCGAGGAATTGCGAACGGAGTTAATCATTACAGGGGAGAGGCGGGTCCCGGCGTTTGCAAAAACGGTATAGGCGGCGGCCATGTCGAGTGGCGTCGCGTCGTAGGCTCCGAGAGCCATTGCGGGGGTTGGCTTCACTGATGTGATGCCAGCCGCTTTGGCCAGGTCCGCTACTTTGTCAAAGCCGACCTGTTGGGCCAGTTGGACCGTCGCATTGTTCAAGGACATCGCAAGTGCGTAGCGCGCGGTAACTTCCCCGTGGTATTCCTCCTTATAGTTTCGCGGCTCATAGATTTGATCGCCATAGGCAAATGTGCTGGGCTGATCAACCACGATTGAGGCAGGAGTGAGTACTGGGTTCGCGCCATTTAGGGCCGTATTGATCGCGGCGGCGTAGACAAACGGCTTGAAAATTGATCCAGTAGGACGCCTGGCGACCGCGTGGTCCAACTGGCTGAACGCATAATTCCTTCCTCCCACCAAGGCCAGCACTTCTCCGGTGTGTGGATCCATCACTACCAGCGCCACTTGCGCTTGGGGGCCGGGCTCGACTTTGGTTTCGTATTTGTTCTTGCCGACCTTCACTCGTTTGGTGCGTCGCTTTGTGATTTGGTCGTCCACCAGCTTCATGCCGGTTTCCACGGCTTGAGCAGCAGCCTTTTGCAAGTCGGGATCGAGAGTGGTGTAAATGCGATAGGACTGATCGTTCAATTCCCGTTCATTGAGCTTGCTAATAAGAGTGTCGCGCACCAGATCAACAAAATATGGCGCGTCGCTGGCTTCGACATTCGGAGGCGCCAGTTTCAACGGGGTTGCTTTTGCCCGTTCAGCCTCATCTTTGGTGATCGCATGGGTTTCCACCATGCTGTCCAGCACCAGATTCCGCCGTTCCAGCGCCCGCTCCGGATGCCGGTAGGGAGACAAATAACTGGGCCTTTGAATGATTCCAGCCAGGAGTGCCGCTTCCGGCAAAGTGAGGTCTTTCAGGTCTTTGTTGAAATATGCCTGTGAGGCCTCGCCAAAGCCGCTGATCGAGAAGGAACCCCGCTGGCCAAGGTCGACCCAGTTTGCATAGATTTCAAAAATCTGTTGCTTGGTAAACTTTTGCTCCAGCTCCTCGGCAATTAACATCTCGGTCAGCTTGCGCTTGACGGTTTTCTCGGGAGTCAGGAAGAAACCCCGGGAAAGCTGCATGGTCAGAGTCGATCCGCCCTGCTCATGTTTTTGTCGAGTGACGTCGATCCATGCCGCTTCTGCCATGCGAACAAAATTCACCCCGCTATGCTCGAAGAATCGGCGGTCTTCGATAGCCAACACGGCATCTACCAACACTTTGGGAATGTCGCCGTACTTGATGACCTGGCGTTTGGAACGCTGCTCAGCGTCGAACAGCGACGTGATCATCTCCGGCTCGAGTTCGTAGCCTTCAAGTGGGCCGTTCTTCCCGTTTATGCTGTCAATCTTGCCACTGGTGATGTGGACGGTCGCCGGTTCTGGGCTGTGGTACGACTCGCGCCCTGGCTCAAGCTCGATGCCATTCGCCAGCAGGCGAAAAGTCCCCAGCGCCGACGTCCCAGTTCTGTCGGAATATCCAGCCTGACGAAGTTGTGCTGCAATCTCCCGGGGCTGGATTTTTTCTCCAAGGTACAAGCGGTGTGGAAGGGCGTAAATTTTCGCGGAGTTGCTAAATACCTGGCCCTTAAACCGACGGGTGATGATGCGATCATACTTCACGTAATAGTAAGAAAAGACTCCAGTAAACGCGATTGCTAATACGACGAAGACAATGAGAGCAATCCTTATGACCGGATCTTGAGGGAGGAAAGCGTTGCCGCCCGCAACGGTTTTTTTCTTTTTCGGGATCTTTAGTTTGATGGCCACGTTGGAAACGAGAACCGCCTACTGCCTTGAGATGCCATTTTCACAAAGTAGGCTACTCCAGAGCGGAGATCCTCAGAACCCACTAAGCTCAAGGCAACGCGTGAAGGTTATTCTAAATCAGGAAGTGCGTTCAGAAAGCACCCTTGTTTTCGGTGCTGGGATTGAAATGAAGATCGAACGGAAACCCAGGCAGGTCTAGATGAACAACGTAGGGCGCCTCAATGCTAACCGTGCCGCTTCCCATAGTTCCAACCCGCTGAACCTTGATGCCGTCTTTGGTCACCGGAATCTCGTAATCCTTTGCGAGCTTAAAAACGCTCTCGCGAATATCCGTTTCGGATTTTGGAGTGTATGTACTGGTCAAAGCTTCTGTCTTAATGGCGTCCTGAAATTCGTAATTCGAATAATAAGGGGGTATCAATTCGATGCCCATGTAAATTGAAGCGGCGATCACGAAAATGCCGGTAAAGAGTTTAAAAGTTCCCATTTGCGCTCCGCTGTGACCTGTGTCGGGAGCGACTTTGCTAGCTCCCGGGCCGTAGATGCTGCTGGAAATATTCGGTTATTGCGGCGATGCTAGCATCCTGCATTTGGCGTGTCGAGCGTAGAACGACCTCCGCGGTGCCTTCGGTAACCTTCTTTCCGACTGTGACGCGGTAGGGAATGCCGACGAGATCTGCATCTTTGAACTTCACTCCCGGGCGCTCGTCGCGGTCGTCCAGTAACACGTCGTAACCAGCAGCTTCCAGACGTTGGGCAATGTCCACGGCAGCGCTCAGCAGTTTCTCGTCGGACACATTGGTCGGGGTAACCACGATCTCAAAAGGCGCAATCGTGGGCGGAAGCCAGAAGCCGTTTTCGTCGTTGCTCTGTTCGACTGCGGCGGTCAGGATGCGTTCAATTCCAATCCCATAGCTCCCCATGATTGGGGTGACTTCTTTGCCGTTCTTGTCGAGAACGCGGGCGCCCATTGATTCGGAGTATTTGTATCCCAGTTTGAAGATGTGGCCGACTTCGACGGCGGTGTCGATGCGAAGGGGCGAGCCGCAGTTGGGGCAGGCGTCGTCGGCGACGACGCTGCGCAAGTCGGCGTATGCGGTCGGGTGGAAATTGCCGCCCGGAGTGATGTTCTTCAGGTGGTAGTCCTCTTTATTTGCTCCCGCGATCAGATTGGTGCGCCCTTTGAGCGCGTCGTCAACAAGCAGAATCGGACCGTCTGAGGTCTTTAAATCTTTTGCCCACTGGATTCCAATTGGACCCAGGAATCCTGCCGGAGACTTAAAAAGTTGCTCGATTTCGGCTGGTTCCATCGGGCGGGTTTCTCTTCCAGCCAGCGTGGTTGCCATCTTGGCCTCGTTCATTTGGTGATCGCCGCGCATCAGCAGGACGACGGGGCGGAGCTTTGATTTGTTAGTTTTTGCATCGACCTCAGTCGCCATGAAGGCGAGCGTCTTGATTTTGTTTTTCGGGGACACTCCCAGGAAGCGGGCTACGTCTTCTATTGTCTTTTGACCTGGAGTGTGGACTTCCAGCGGATTCCCATCGCCTTCCAATACGAGATCCTGGACTGCATCAAGTCGTGATGTCGCTTTCTCCATGTTGGCGGCGTAGCCGCATTTGTCGCAGCTTACGATCTGATCTTCGCCAGCCGACGTTCGCACCATGAACTCTTCTGACTGGGAACCGCCCATCGCCCCCGAGTGCGCGTCGATGACCATGTATTTCAGGCCACAGCGGTCGAAAATTCGATGGTATGCGTCGCGATGTTTCTGGTAGGAAACGTCGAGAGCGGCAGCGTCGATGTCAAAGGAGTAGGAATCCTTCATCAGGAATTGCCGGACTCGCAGCAGCCCCGATTTCGGTCTTGGCTCGTCGCGGAATTTTGGAGCAATCTGGTACCAGATTTGCGGGAGTTGCTTGTAACTTCGGAGCTCTTTGCGAGCAATCTCGGTCATGACCTCTTCTTCGGTCATGCCTAGGCAAAGATCGGCGCCTTTGCGGTCTTTGAGGCGGAACAGATTGTTGCCCATTACTGACCAACGGCCGCTCGCCTCCCAAATCTCGCGAGGATGTAGAGAGGGCAGGTAGAATTCCTGCCCGATTTTGTCCATCTCTTCGCGGATGATGGCGACGATCTTGTTGAAGGACCGCTGTCCTAGAAAAAGATAGGAATAGATACCAGCGGCCAATTGGCGAATGTATCCCGCGCGTACGAGAAATTTGTGGCTGGCCACTTCAGCGTCAGCCGGCGCCTCGCGCAGAGTAGGGATGAAGAGTTGTGACCAACGATGCATGAGTTTAGGAGTCCTGGGTTGAAAGGAATTGGTTATTGTAAATGATTGGAGGGAACCATCATTATCCACGTGGGCCCTGACGTCCCTGGCACGCGGTCACCAATTAGGAGGTGAAACTCTGTCGGGAGGACAGCGGCTGTGGCTCATGCAAGTTGCATTGGTCCTTCGTTGGGAGCTCGCTACGCGAGCGACTCCACTGCCTCAGGATGACAAGAGGTCTGGTCACCACTCGCCCACCTAACTAACCCGGTAGTAGCATTCCTTTTTCCAGGTGTCGTATCACGTGCGCGTAGGATGCAGCGTGAGGATCGTGGGTCACCATCACGACTGTCTTTTTGAAACCTTCGTTCAGGCGCTTCAGGATGTCGAGAATTTCTGTGGCGGAGTTGCTGTCGAGATCGCCGGTGGGTTCGTCTGCCAGCAGCAGCGTCGGGTCGCTAACTATCGCTCGCGCGATGGCGACGCGCTGTTCCTGTCCGCCGGAAAGCTGTTTGGGTAGATGCTTCACTCGATCCTCAAGTCCAACCAACTTCAATGCCGTCATGACGTGATCGCGGCGCTGCTGTGTGTTCAATTTTGTGAGCAAAAGCGGGAGTTCAACATTCTCGAATGCCGTCAGGACGGGTATGAGGTTGAACGTCTGGAACACGTATCCGATGTGCTCATTGCGCCAGTGGGCTGACTGGGCGTCGCTCAGGCGGAATACGTTCTGCCCCAGCACTAACAATTCACCTGACGTGGGTCGGTCGATTGCCGCGATCATATTCAGCAAAGTTGTTTTGCCGGAGCCTGATGGGCCCATGAGAGCGAGAAACTCCCCTTGAGCGATTTCAATCGATACGTCATCGAGGGCTTTGACCTCGAAGGCATCGCGCTTGAACACTTTGCTTACATTGTTGACCCGAACGACCTTAGTTTGGGTTGCCGTAGATGGAAGAATAGCTGTGCTCATGATTGTCCCTTAATCTTGATTTTGTCGCCGTCTTTCAAAGTCGGCGGCGCAGTGGTGATAACGTCCTCGCCGCCATTCAGTCCGTTTACCAGAAATCCACCGCTGCGTTGCGAGATGATCTTCACATTGCGTTTCATGGCTTTGCCGTCGTAGGCGATGAGAACAAACTTGCTTCCGCCGGCATCGCGCACCGCCGCGCTGGGAACGAAAGCCCCGGTCGGCTGGGTGCCAACATTCTTATTTTCATCCGCCAGGAAATGGACCGTGGTGTTCATCTCTGGACGCAGATGAGAGTCCGGATTGAGAATCTGTACTTTGACTTCAACCGTTGCCTTCTGGCGGTTTGCTTCCGGAGAAATCTCAGCGATTACGCCATTCCACTTGAGGTCCGGGAACGCATCCACAGTCACCACAGCCTTCGTATGCGGACCGAGTTTGGAGAAATCATCCTGCGCGATATCGAGGTCGGCCTGAATGTCATTCAGATCGGCGAGAGTAACCACTGAGCCTGCAGCTAACTGCGAAATGATGAGCTCGCCTTTTTCGGCAGTGCGGTCAAGGATGGTACCATTCACCGGGGCACGAATAATGGTCGCGTCAAGCAGCGACTTGGCATATGCGGCCTGGCCTTCGGCTTGAGCGAGCGCGCCTTTAGCCCGCGCGATTTCTTCGGCGCGAGGGCCGAGCTTCGAAAGCTGCGCCACCTTTTCCAGCGAGTTCACGCGCTGCTGGTCAGCTTCGTATTTGGCGGTCGCATCGTCAAGGGCTTGTTTCGAGAGCACTCCCTGGCTGAACAACTGGCGAGTGCGATCGAGTGTCAACTTGTCGTTGACGAGAGTAGCGCGGGCTTCGTCGAGGTTATGCTGTGTCTGCGCGATCTCCTCGGGACGCGAGCCGTGCTCCAGTTCTTCAACGTATGCGCGTGCGCTGTCGGCGGAGCCCCGAGCCTGGTTGTATTGAGCGCGAAACTCGTCGTCTTCCAAACGAACGAGGACCTGCCCTTCTTTAACCTTGTCTCCCTTTTCGACGCCGATCCACTTCACGCGGCCGGTCACCTTCGAGTTCACGCTAATCTTGTGGTGAGCAACGACGTAGCCCGTCGCGCTCAGAATAGTGCCGCCAATTTCGCTGCTTTCGACGGAGGCGCGAGTCACTTCGACTTCTGGAGCATCCCCGCCAAACAGGCGATAGCCCAATGTGCCCAACCCGAGAAGGACCACAACCGAAATACCGATGACAATGTAGCGGCGGGCCCACGGAGACCCTACTTCCTCTGGTGGCCCGGCGGAGCGGTCAATGCGCAAACTCTGTAAGTCGTCGTGTTTGGTGTCAATCGTCATTTTCGTATCGGACTAGCCTCGGAGTGCATTAAGAATATTCTGCCGGGCTGCATGCCAGGCGGGCGCGATGCCCCCGAATAGTCCCATCACTACGGCGAAGGCGACCGCGGCGCCAATCACCGCAGGAGTCATCTGCAAGCTGAACACAACCTCGCTGAAAGTGGTCTGATTCTGCGTTCCCGTGGTCATGCCATTGAATGGCAGCATCAGTACGATGCCGACGGCTGCACCCAGTAACGACAGCAGCACCGCTTCGAAGACAAACGACGTCAGAATGCTGGGGCGCGAAAATCCGATCACCCGCAGGGTTGCGATCTCACGAGACCGGTATGCGACCGCCGCATACATCGTGTTCATTGCGGCAAAACTCGATCCAACAGCCATGATTGCTGCCACCAGCAAGCCGATGAACTTTATCACCGCGCCGGAGCTGGTTTGCTTGGCATAATACTCGGTCTCCAACGAGCCATCGAGTTTGAGGCGCTGATCGTCGCTGACGCGATTTTTCAAAGCCTGCGCCGAGACCGGATCTGTGGCTCGCATGTATGCGGAGCTGTAAACTCCCTGGCGATTGAAGTCAGAGTTCATCTGATTGACGTCGCCCCAGATTTCAGATTCGTATGCCGTGCCGCCGGCGTCGAAAACACCGACGACCGTCCACAAGCCTTTGCCGAATTCCATGGTGTCGCCGACGTTGGAATGCTTGAACCGCTTATGAATGCTGTCGCTGACGACGACTTCGCGCTGTCCCGGGGTAAACCACCGACCCTGTGCGAGCTTGACTCCGCTGCGAAGTTCGAGACCGTCTTGCATCATTCCGCGGACGGAAACATTGACTTCGCCAGAGCCGTCGGAGCGCGGCAGAACGATTACGACAACGGTTTCGCCTGAAACCAGCGGGTCGCCATGGCTGTCTTTGGCGATGCCCGGCAGAGTCTTCAAGACCGGAAAATCTTCCTGCGGAAATGGACCGGTAAGCTCGCTGGTTGATCCTTTGCGAAGGACCATGACGTTAAGCGCGTTGCCGCTGGTCTTGAAAGCGCGGTTCAGGCCAGCCAGCAGCGCCATGATGAAGAGCGCCGTTGTCACGGTCAGCGCGATGCCCAGCGCGGTCATGATGGTAAGGCTCTTGCGCAGTTTCAGATTCCGAATGTTGTAGCTAATGGGGATTGCCATAAGTTTTCGCTAGCCGATGTGCCGCAAGCCGTCCACAATGCCCAAGCGCGAGGCGTGATAGGCCGGAACCAGAGCGCTGAAGAAGCCCATTAATGCCGCTGCCGCCCAAGCCACCAGCATGGTTGTAGGCTCCACTTTCAACGCCCCTGCGAAGCCGCCAGCCTTGGCGGCGCCCATGCCCAGGAGCAGCGCGACAAGGGAACCAGCGATTCCTCCGATCAGAGCCAGCACGACCGCCTCGCCGACGAACAGGCGAAGCACTGTCTGCCGCGTGAAGCCGAGGGTTTTAAGCACTGCAACTTCGCGAGTCCTTTCGCGGATTGACATCGCCATGGTGTTCGCCGAAACGAGAAGAATCGCGAATACGACCGCGCCGCAGATGCTCAAGATGAACGCTTTCACGTTACCCAGCATAGCCAGGAAGCCAAGCTGGAAAGCTTTCTCGGTCTCGGTCTTGGTGGGCTGCGGCGAGCTGTGGAAGGTTTCGTCCACCGCAGCTTGAATCTTGGGTACGTCCTCCGCCGACTTCGCAAGTATGGTGTAGAAACCCTGCTGGCCCTTCAAGTACGGTACTGCCTCTTCCACATATTTCTGGTTGTAGTAGAGCGAACCGGTGTCCTCAGGAGCGGTGTAAAAGCCGCGAATGTTCAACTCCAAGTCCACGGGAAAGATCGTCCCGAGAATGATGATCCTCTGGCCCAGCTTCCAGCCCATTTTCTGCGCGAGGTGGCTGTCCACGACGCAGCCGGCGCGGTCGTGCTGCCAGGCGGTGATCTCGTCGTCAGAAATCTTCCAGTCTTTGTAAACCAGAAAGAACTCTTCCGGGTCGGTGCCGAACTGCGCGAAGAAGTTATTCGATTTATCGTCCTTATACTTGCCGCCAAACCAATTGCCGGGGATGACGTTAGCGACTCCGGGAATGGCGCGGATCTTCTCACGATAGTAGCTGGGCATTTCAAAGACCAGCGAAACCTTGTGCCTAGTCACCAGACGCAACGCGGAAACCTCGGTCCCCTTTTGCAGATAGAAATTCTTCCAGATGGCCATCATGATCGTGAGCAGGAGCAGGGAGAAGCCGATGCTCAACACCGTCAGGATGCTCCGGCGCAGATTGCGAAAAGCGTTCTTGCGAACAAAAGTAGTCAGAGTCATTTTCGAACTCCGGGAGAAGCCACTTTATGTGTCGAATGAAAGCCCGGGAAGCAGGCCATCAGCATAGACGATCACGCCGAATTCTTTCAACTGCCGCCCCACGACGACATCGTCGCTCATCCGGACTTTTGCCAGTAGTGGAGATCGTCACCCGGGTGTTGTGACAAATGTCATTTTCGGTTTGCGTGGAGAGAGCTGATTCGCAGCTGCCGTCATTTTTAGCTCATCTCTAAACCTGAAATCTATCCCATAATGGTTCGTCTACTTCCGCGTTCGCTAGTTGAGTCACTTTCGTAACTCCCGTGTTTTGATTGCTTCCCGCTATCCTAGGCATACTTCCTTCCCCCAAGGCTGACCATCGTCTTCTAGTTTTAGTTTCGTTCACGGCACGAGGCTCGAAAGACAATGTCGAATAAGATTGGCCGCTTCGAAATACAGGCCGAAATATCACGTTCGTCCGCGGGATCGGTGAGTAAGGCTTGCGATCCTACCGGCGGCCAGATCGTGGCGCTGAAAACCGTTGATCTGAAGCCGTTTGGGGATAAAGCTCCGGCGGTTGTCAAGCGCGTTTTGGAAGAAGCGGAAAGTTCAAAGCTTCTGAATACCCATAACATCGCGATGTTGTTCGGCGCGGGCGAGATCGAAGGCCAGTTCTGCGCAACCATGGAATACGTGCAGGGAAATAGCATCGAAACCATGCTGGCGCGAAAAGAAGTGTTCTCCATCTGGGATGTTCAGGATATCGCGCGCCAAAGCTGCCAGGGATTTGACCATGCCCGAGTAAATAAAGTCCTTCATTACAGCCTTGAGCCGGCGAAGGTGATGGTGCAGTGGGACGGAATCGTAAAAACGCTCGGCTTCGGCGTTTCGATGATGGGGGTATTTGCGGCAGAGATTTGCACCGAGACGCCAAAAATCCTGCACTATATGTCTCCGGAGCAAATTCAGGGCCTGCCGATTGACGCCAGTTCGAACCTGTTTAGCCTGGGCGCGATTTTGTATGAAATGGTCACGCAAATGAAGGCATTCGACGGCGAGGACGCTGAACAGGTGCGGCAGTCCGTTCTTGACCTCATACCCGCGGCTCCGTGCGAAATCAATCCGAAGATCGACCCAGCTCTCAGCGATGTGATTATGAAAGCGCTTTCTAAAGCGCCAGCAGATCGATATCAGTCGGGGCAGGAATTAATCAACGATCTGGAGAGATGCAAAAACAGCCCGGTAAAATCCGCACCTGATAATAAGACGGTTCAGGCCGTGGCGGCGGTGAAGACTCCTCAGGTCAAAATTCCGCAAAATGGTGCCCGGGTTCAGCCTGCGCCTCAGATGGAAAAGAAGGTGGCGGCAGTCCCAGCGGTTGCGGGGCGGGCGATTGCAACACCGCTGCCGCAACCTACTCCCAATCCGAAAGCAATGGCGTCTGGGGCAGTTGCTGGCGCCGGAAGTGCCGGCCCGGTCTCGGCCGCAGCAGGCCCGTTGAAGGCCGCAAAAGCGGGTGCCTCGCCGCAAGGCAAAAGCACTGGCGTCAAGGCTTCAGTCGACGCTGTAACGTGGGCCGAACCGAAGATGTCAACCGCATTCGCGGAGCCGGAAGTTGAGACTCCCAAAATCAAGATCGACCCGATGATGGATGAGAACCACAAGGAGACTGGTGCCTCCAGCCGAAGTTTTTCGGAAATTGACGAATTGCCGCCTTTGAAAGAGGTTTATGTGGCGTCTCCTCCGCCTCCAGCGCCCGTCAAAGATGAATTGGAGGATCAGCCGAAGCTTTCTGCCTCCATCAATTCAGATCCTGAGAAGGCAGCTCGGGAGATCGCAAAAAAGGCAGTCACTGAAATCCAAAAGACGCCTCCCAAGATGTTCGCCTACTCCATTGGCGTAGCGATTGCGATTATTTTGGCAATTGGGGCAATCATCATGTTCCGAATCCGCTCGGACAATTCGGATGACGAAAGCCCGTCCACGACTGCGGCTGTAGCATCCTCGGCCGCGGCGAGTACTCAGGCGGCGGCTACTGCGAACGGGAATTCTGTGTCACCCACTGCCGAAAGCCAATCTGCGGTCCAGGGGCCGGTGACGCCAGAGCCCGAGAAGGCCGAGACGCCGCTCTCGGTAAAAGCGAAGGGTGCAGCGAAGAAGAAGCTAAAGCCGGTGCCCGCGCCGGTAGCGCCAATTGTGGTTCCTGCGCAGCTGATGGTTAATTCCAACCCTGCCGGAGCCCAAATTCAGATCGACGGGCATGGCGAGCAGGACTGGATTACTCCTTACAACGTGCTGGCACTGACGCCAGGACGGCACACGGTTTCCATCAGCAAAGCGGGTTTCACGCCAGAAACCCGCATGTTGGATGCGGTCTCCGGGGGTAAATCCGCAATCTCGGTTCACCTGGAGCAGCTGCCATCGACCGTCGCTTTCGCGAGCGCGCCCAGCGGAGCATCTATCGTTATCGATGGCAAAGACACTGGACACGTGACTCCGTCGCAAATTCCTTTGGACAAGCCGGGGACCCACGTTTTTCTGATCAAGAAGCAGGGCTACCTTGAGGAAACCACCACCACGACTTTGGCGCCGGGTCAGACTTTCCATTACTCACCCACTTTGATCCTGTTGGGAAATACCGATCAAATAAAAACTGTGGGGAAGTTGAAGAAGTTTTTCGGCAGCGGCGATCAAACAATGACGGGAACTGTTAGCGTCAAGATACTGCCCAAGGGCGCGCAGATCGCTGTGAATAGCCGTCTTCTGGAAAAGCCCTCGCCAGTGGATTTTTATCTCAATCCTGGGACTTATGTAGTTGATGTCACGCTCTCGGGTTACAAGAGCGTGCGGCACATTGTCACCGTGAACCAGGGCGCGAAAATCGAGCTCAACGACATCTTGGAACCTGAGTAGACTTAAGCCCCAGGAATTTCCTTCGCGTCTTGACCAAATTCCTCACCGCAGAGGACGCAGAGTTACACTGAGGAATCCCTAAGAACTGTAGCCTCGTTTTTCCTTTCGACGCTGCCGCGTTCAGCTCGTCTATTTAGCGCAATCCCGCGCGATGTTAGACTCTGAATTCCTCTTTGGACACAGTCATGACTGAGATTCGACGGGTAGGTGTCATCGGTGCGGGCACGATGGGAAATGGCATTGCCCATGTGTTTGCCCGCAATGGCTTTCAGGTCGTGCTGTGCGATGTAGAACAGCGTTTTCTGGATCGCGGACTGAATGCGATCAGCAGGAATCTTGAGCGCGAGGTGGCCAGCGGCAAGATATCCGCTGATGACAAGCAGATGGCTTTTAATCGCATCGAGCCGGTACTGAAACGTACGACTCTTGCGAGCTGCGATTTTGTAGTCGAAGCCGCTACCGAGAAGCTGGAGGTCAAGCGCGAAATTTTTCGCGATCTCGATCAGCTTTGCCGGCCGGAAGTGATCCTTGCTTCGAATACTTCCTCAATTTCCATTACGAAGCTTGCCGCGCTCACGGCCCGGCCCGCGAAAGTGATTGGGATGCATTTCTTCAATCCTGTTCCGGTGATGAAACTTGTGGAGGTGGTGAGGGGACTCGGAACATCCAACGAGACGTTCGCGACGGTCCGTGATCTGGCGGTGAAATTACAGAAGACTCCCGTGGAGGTAAATGACGCCCCCGGATTTGTTTCCAATCGAGTGCTGATGCCGCTGCTGAATGAAGCAATGTACGCGGTAATGGAGGGAGTGGCCACAGCGGAGGCAGTGGATGAAGTCTTCAAACTTGGCATGGCGCATCCCATGGGCCCGCTCGCTCTAGCGGATTTTATCGGACTGGATGTCTGTCTGGATATTATGCGAGTGCTGCAGGATGGGTTGGGCGATCCCAAGTACCGGCCGTGCCCGCTTTTGATCAAAATGGTGGACGCCGGCTGGCTGGGGAAAAAGAGCGGTCGAGGGTTTTACAAGTATTAGCGAACGCGGCGCAGACATTCTCCTAAGGGCTATCCTTAGTTACGACGACCTCTAATAACCGATGAGCTTCGCTCATCCGCCCAGACGAGGACGTCTGGGCCTACGTTTTTATGCCAGAGGAATTGAAACCGCGCGATACCGGCGTCTATCTTCTCGCCGCTTTTCTCGGAATCTGCGCGGGAATTCTCGACCTGGAAGCTGGCGATCTTCTTGGTACGGCTTTGTTCGTCCTCATTTCCACTATGGTCCTTGGTGCGATGCGTCCTGCAAGGCCGTGGCGGTGGACACTCGTGGTCGGAATTTTTGTTCCTCTGGTGCGTCTTGGCGCGTATTTATTATTCAAGCGGCAACCCGAGCGATCGCAAATCTATGAATCCATTCTGGGGTTTGTTACCGGGATCGCCGGCGCTTACGGCGGATCGGTGGCAAGAAGGGGATTACGGGAACTTTTCGGGAAGTAGTCTTGCTATGGGGATCGCAGAGGGTTTGCCGAAGCTGCAAGCTAAGAAGTTACTACCGCTTCCACAGATGGTGCGAGTATGCTTCGCAACATGGGAGTTTCGGTTTCGGTGCTGGCCAGCGGGAGCCGGGGAAACAGCACCATCGTTGAAAGTTCAAGAACGCGGATTCTGGTAGACGCCGGAATTTCGTGCCGGGAGACCTTTAAGCGGCTGAAGGCTGCCGGGCAGGACCCCCACTCTCTTTCCGCGATTCTTATTACCCACGAGCATGCTGATCACGTCCACGGACTGGTCGTACTCTGTGCCAAACTCAAGATCCCTGTCTTTATGACTGGCGCAACTCACGAGGCATGGACCAAGGCACTGCGAGATGATTGTGGAGACGCTCCCGTGCTTCCCCGGCTCGAAATGTTTTCCGCGGGACGAAGTTTCGCAATTGGCGATATAGCGGTGGTCCCTTTTACTATCCCGCATGACGCCGCCGATCCGGTTGGTTTCACCTTCCGCGCCGACGGTATTAAAGTTGGGATTGCCACCGACCTTGGATACCTTCCTCCGAGCGTCTGCGACCATCTTCGCGGCTGTGACGTCCTGATTATGGAGTCGAATCATGATCTGGAAATGCTGCGTGGCGGGCCCTATCCATGGTCGGTCAAACAGCGGGTGATGAGCCGGGTGGGGCACTTGTCCAATGAGGCGCTCGCGGATTTCTTCACCAGCGACTATGATGGAGGGGCGGCATATATTGTCCTGGCGCACCTCTCGGAGTTGAATAACCACCCCGAAGTGGCGCGAAGAGCCGCGGAAAAGGCGCTTGGTCCACGGCGGACCTTGCTCCACAACCGGGTTATGCTGGCGGCGCAAAACGCGCCCCTGGAGGCGATTCAGCTTTAGTTCATTATGAGTCAATGCGTTGATCCGATTGTGGGCAAAATTCTCGCGGGCTGGCGCTACGATATCTCCGGAATCGCGCCCGAAATGTGCGCCGATTACGAGGACCACTTTTCATCCTGCGAGCGTTGCCGCTCGCGGCGGTTATTGCACCGCACCATCGATATTGCTCTGATTGTGCTGGCTTCGGTGTCGGGCGCGATCTTTCTTCTGGCTTTTGGGGTAATCCGCCACTTCGAGCCCCGTCATACCTTCTGGCTGGAACTAGCGGCGTTGTTCGGATTCGCTCTGTCCGCGCTGATCTGGTTGATAGTGGCGGTGGCCACGCCGGCGCCTATGACTATGGTGGACGTTGCGAAGATTGGAGCGCGGCATGTACACGATCGCCTTCCCGCCGAAATCAGGGATCGTCTTCCAGAAGAGCTTCGCCTAAAAATTACGGGATCGTGAGTTCCTCATCGTAGGGACGGCCGTCCCGGCTGTCCAGTCGAGCCTGCAGGGCTCGGGACAACAAATAACGCGGGCACTAGTCCCTTGAGTTTCAAAATCGGGGTTCCACTTGAATCGAAAAGTTGTGAGCATCGTGATCATCTTTCTTCTGGTGGTCACGTTTGTTTTCTCTAAATCCAGCAAGGTAGTAATGAGTTGGAAGAACCCCAACTATGCGGGCAAGAAGTTTCATCGCGTGCTGGCGATGGGGATGAGTAATAAAACTGGCATCCGGGCTGACTTCGAGGACGCGCTGGCGGCTCAACTTGCGGCTACTGGCGTGCAAGCGATCCCCGCCAACACCATCTTGCTGAGGCCAGAGTCAACCCCTCTCGATATGAATTACCTGAGAATGCAGGTTCGTGACAACCATCTCGATGCGGTGGTGGTATCACGCCTGATCAAGGTAGACACCACTGTTACATACGTTCCGGGATTCGCGCCGTTTCACGACTACTACACTTTTTATGGGTACTATACGGTAGTGTATCCCGTCGTTTATTCGCCGGACTATCTGCGGACCGAAAAGAAAGTGCGGATCGAGACCAATTTTTATGCCACGTCCTCCCCAGATGGAGATTTGGTCTGGACGGGCGTCACCGATACTTTCGATCCATCCAATGTCCACAAGGCCATCAATGGACTGGTAAAGCTGGTAGTGAAACAAATGCAGAGTGACGGCGTGCTGTAGATATCGCTCCGACACCACACCGGCCCTCTTTCGGCCATCGGGAATCCCCCAATGCGCGACCAATAACTTCGCTAGAGATATGAAATACGCCACCTGCCCTTGGAGCCACCGCGTAATAGGCCGATTCTCGAGTAGCGATATTTTGATTTTACTAATCAGAGAAACGGTTTCACCGCCAACAGGGTTAATTAGGGACGCCCGACTATCGAGGTATCCAGTGTGGCTGGGAGGTGAACAGGCCATCTACAAGGCCAATGTGGTAGACCAGAAATAGGCCGAAGGCCATACTAACAACGCCAGATGTCGTAGTCATGAACCGGTTAGCGCTGAGAAATTTCTTGCCGGTGTAAGCAAGCGGCATGGCGATTGCTGTAGTCATAAGCATCATTCCCACCATGGTGCCACCGCCGAACACTAGCAAATAAGCTGTCGCCCACGCTGGGCTCGTGATTGTAGAAAGGATTAATAGGGTAACGGCGGCCGAGCCTGCTAGTCCGTGCACCAAACCGATTACGAATGGACGCAGCGCTTGATATAAACCTAGTCTCCACAGAGTCCTCTCCGCGAACGTCTCACGGCGAGCGGTCGTGACCGAGGAGAGTATCTCAGATCTTTCTTTTCGTGGCTCGGATGGAGTAAACCGTTCTGTAATCCAACGCAGCACACCAGTGAGATTCAGTACGCCCAGTAAGATCAGCATCAGGGCCACGGAGAACTCCATGGACAGTCCAAGCCGAGGTGGAATGACGACTCCGAAAAAAATAATGATCGCCCCGACTAGAAAGATGGTCAGAGAGTGCCCGAGTCCCCACAACATCCCGATCATGGCTGAATGCTTAATCGACTTATGACGAGACACGATGGTCGATACCGCGACAACATGGTCGGGATCCGTCGAGTGCCGCATCCCCAAGAATAGCCCGACCAGGATGATGGTGACGAACGGGACTAGTTTGTCCTTAAAAAAAAGACTGTGGGCCGTGGGGAATGAAGTAAACACGGAAACCGCAATTCCGATTCCGAGAATAACCATGAAAGAAGAAGACAGTAGCGGCAGATAGCTCAAGATCGGGCTACTCGTCTGAAATCGCGATATGAATCGCTTCGTGCGCACCATCGTGAACCCAAATAATTACCAGAACGAGACCGAAGCTGAACAACGTGATCAGGAATAAGCGTCGACGAAGCAGCAAGCAAACGTTTTCTTCTTCTATGCTAGCATGCCTGCATCGACTGGGTCTTCGCGCCATAGTTGTCAGCATTACTCTCCCAGGAGGCAATCACCAATGCTCGGACGCCGTGAATTTGTTCGCAGTGCTGCACTCGCAGGGACCGGAGGCCTCCTATTCGCGAGATATTCGCCATTCGCGAGTGCGACCCATGCTTCCAGCGATTCGCGGATTGAGGTTCTTCTGGATGAACCCCTTGGAACGATTTCTCCCAATATTTACGGCCACTTTGCCGAGAACCTGAGCGGCGTGATTTATGACGGCGTTTGGGTTGGCGAAAACTCGAAAGTTCCGAACGTAAATGGTATTCGCAAACAGTTGGTGGAAGAGATGCGGAAAATTAAGGCGCCCGTGATCCGTTTCCCCGGCGGGTGTTTTGCGGACAGTTACGATTGGCGAGACGGTATTGGACCCAGCGACAAGCGCCCTCGGCGCACAAATTTTTGGGCTGGTGGAGAGCCTGCAAACGGTCCGGCCAGTCGCAAATATGATCCCAATCAGTTCGGGACCAACGAATTCGTGCATTTCTGTAGATTGGTAGGAAGCCAGCCCTATCTGGCCGCCAATGTGCGCAGTCTTCCGGCTGAACAGTTCGATCGCTGGGTGGAATATTGCAACTCTCCGGCGGGAAGCACGACTCTCGCCGATACCCGGGCTGCGGCTGGATTCACCGAGCCATTCGACGTCAAATTCTGGGGAGTTGGAAATGAATCATGGGGGTGCGGCGGGAATTTTACTCCGCAAGAATATGCCGTCGAGTTTCGCAGATACACAGCCTGGGTTCCAGGCTATGGAAAGGAATTGTCGTTCATTGCTTCGGGCCCAAGCGACGATGGCTGGGATTGGACGCGTGGTTTTTTCGAGGAGATCGTTCGAAAGGGGCCGGGGCAGCTGCGGTCCATTTACGGACTCGCGCTTCATTATTACGCATGGAACCTCAGCCGTGGCCGGACTCGAGATTGGGATGCGGGCAAAGGAGACGCGCTCAAATTCGATTCCGTCGACTGGTACGAACTCTTGCGGCAGGGCGACGTCCTGGATTCTCTTATCAACGGGCACTGGAATGTAATGGGAGAAGTCGATCGCGAGCATCACGTTAAGCTCGTGGTGGATGAGTGGGGTCCGTGGTATCGCCCCGGACGTGAGATGACGCCGGGAGACCAACTTGAGCAGACGCCGACTTTGCGCGACGCCATTTTTAGCGGTATGACATTGGACATCTTTAACCGCCATCCGGAAAAAGTTGCCATGGCCAATTGCGCTCAACTGATCAATTGTCTGAACAGCTTGTACCTGGCTTATGAGGATAAGTTTTGCGTGACGCCCGTAGGTCATGTTTTCGCCATGTACACCGCCCACCAAGGGGGCCAAGCACTACGGACAGCCTTTTCCGCGCCCAAAGTCTCTTATGACCGCGACGGCAAACCAGCATTCTTTTGGGGATTGAATGGCTCGGCCTCGCTTCACGACAAGACCTTGGTTCTTACTGTCGTTAATCCGCATGTGAGCGAAGTCAGGGAGGCGGAAATCGACGTTAGAGGCGGCATAATCCGAGCGGGTACGGCGACTACCCTTACTAACTCGGATATCCACGCGCGCAACTCCTTCGAACAACGAGAGGTTGTCACTCCGCAGACAAAAGACTTAACGATCGGAAGCCTGCCGTTTACTTACGCATTTCCGCCCGCTTCTGTCACAAAGCTGGAACTGAGGGTAGGGTAGAGGAATGTCATATGTGACCCGGAGCCCTGACGTCGGTGCAGGTTCAAAACAGGAGGCCTGACTTCAGTCCGGCCGCAAGACCGGTAAATCCATGTTCGGCCCGACTGAAAGTCGGGCCCTCCCGCGATCCAGTTCCGAACCCCGTCAAAGCGATTATCTCCAGCGGCCCGCAATCCAGTAATAGCCAGTTGGGCCATGGACCCATCGTCCCGGCACCCAGACGGCGTAAGGACGAGGCGGAATCACATAATGTCCCGGCATCCAAACATAGGCGTCACCCCTGTAGCCGTTCGCCCACCCAAACGTAGCGTGGGCCCGGGGAAACCGGAACCACCACACGCGGAGGTGGCGGCGGAGCAATTCTCACTATGGTTTGGGCCTGCATCATTCCAAGTGATAGCAGTAGTCCGAATGCAACCGCGAGAAAAGTCTCCTTCATTGCTGGTACCCCCAATTCAACTCTCATAAAGAACCCAAAACTCAAGTACAAGTAGCGGTTACAAATCGAAAGCACCACGTTTTCGATTCCATTCGGGTGTGGTCGGATAACTGTCCGCATTCTTCTCTGTTGGTTATTGCGGACACCGCAGACGAAACATTTGCAATTTCTGGCGTTTGTTGATGCTAGTTCCGCTTACTCGATCCCAGCAGCTGGCAATAGTGTCAGCGGACCAGCCTCTATCAACACCTCCGCGATGGTATGGTATTGCACGGAACGCGAAAGCTTCACCAAACAATATGCGCGGAATACGATTCGCAGTCTTGATTTTCTGCTTGGCTGTCTCGCCCGAGGCGCTGTTGGCCGCCGCGCCCGGCCATTCGTGGTCTGCCAAGCACGCAAACCAGTGGTACTCCAAACAGCCATGGCTCGTGGGGAGCAATTTCATACCAAGCACCGCCGTCAACCAATTGGAGATGTGGCAAGCTGACACATTTGACGTGCCTACTATCGACCGTGAATTGGGTTGGGCCGAAGGCTTGGGCATGAACACAATGCGGGTTTTCCTCCACAACCTGTTGTGGCAAGAGGACTCCCAAAGTTTTCTCAACAGGATGGAACAGTTCCTGACTATTGCAGACAAACATCACATTCGCACTACGTTTGTTCTACTAGACTCGGTATGGGATCCATATCCAAAGGAAGGGAAACAGCGTGACCCTCGTCCGCACGTTCATAACTCAGGCTGGGTACAAGCTCCCGGAGCGGAGATATTGAAGGACCCGTCTCACTGGGACACAAGCGTAAGACCCTATGTCCTTGGGGTTATGACCCACTTTCGCAACGACAAACGAATCTTGATGTGGGACCTAATGAATGAACCAGATAACGATAATCCGCCTTACAAGGCTCAGGAACTTAGTAACAAGGCGGATGTGGCTCTGAGGCTATTAAAAGAGGAGTGGGTTTGGGCTCGCAGCACACGGCCGTCGCAGCCTCTCACCAGCGGAGTATGGAAGGGAGATTGGTCCAACGACCAAACTCTCAGCGATGCTGCGCGCTTTCAGTTGCATAATTCCGATGTCATAACCTTTCACAGTTACGAGCCACCAGAACAAATGAAGGCACGCATCGCCTCCCTAAAGCGGTTTGGACGTCCTATTATCTGCACCGAATATATGGCGCGTCCCCGAGGCAGTACATTCATGTCAATCTTGCCTTTGCTTAAGGCCGAACACGTCGGTGCTTACAATTGGGGATTTGTAAGCGGGAAATCTCAAACCATCTACCCGTGGGATTCTTGGGACAAGTCCTACACAGCTGAACCCGACGTTTGGTTTCATGACATCTTTCATGCTGACGGCGTTCCTTACGATCCGCGGGAGGTCGCCTTGATAAAAGCTTTGACGACCCCTAACACCCTGCCTGATCAACACTAGCTTCGACTCTGTTGCTACTCAGTGAAAAGTCTCCAAATCTGCCGCGGCCGAATCGATGAGTGCGGCTTCATTTTCGAGCACCTTGGCGACGCGCTGAATTTGGGTGTCAGCTTCTGGCCAGTGTCGTTGCTCAATCGCTTCGCGAATACCGGGCATGGTCTTCGGTGCGTATCCGGTATAGACGCCTGGAGCGTAAATCATGTGCTTGTACCACCCTCGTCGGGGAAGACCGGCGGGATCCGTAAGGCGGCGCTCGCTTTGAAGCAGCTTTTCGTTTAGCGTGGCCATTTGCTGGTCGGTACCAGAAAATCCGGAGGCTGCTGCTTTATTTAACGCGGCCTGATAGCGGTCGGCACTTCTACTAAGCGCCTCCAGCGCATTTTCCAGCGGCGCGAAATTCAAGTGCGGGGGAACGTCTTCCGGCGGCGGGGCGACAGTCGGCTTTCGAGGGTCATAAGCAGCTTGAAATGCGCCTTCCTTTAATTCGAGTTCGCGTTCGCGGGCTTCATCCTGTTTATCCTGCAAAAGCTTTTGTAGATCTTTGGTGTACTTCTGCATGGTGTCGGCGAGACCGGTGAACTGGTACGGCAGAATATCAGCGTCTGCCATTCGCATGACGGCTGTGCCAACGGTCTGCGAGAGTGCGACGCCGTAAACAAAATTCGTATCGGAAAAATGGGTATACCAATAGAAGTCGTCGTAAATGGAATGGTAGATTCCTTCGTCATCTTCGCCCTCGTAAGCAAGATTGAGCGACGCAATCCCCAGGTGATCGATAAACGTTGTGTAGTCAGAACCGGAACCGAGGGCACCCATGCGCAAGTCAGGCCTCTGGCGTAGCTCCTTGCGTTCTTCGTCAGACTTAGCCTTGGTAATCCCTGCGAGGCGATCGCGCTCGAATACTGATAGCTTGCTCTCTGGGTCCTCGACGCTGCGTGCGACTTCGTTCATTAGATGTTCAAGCGTGTGCGAACCTTCCATCGCGAGATAGCCGCGATCGTTGCCATCGGTGTTGATGTAGATTGCAGCGTGTTCTTGGAGCTCGCGTCCGTGAGTCTCGGCCCAGGCCGTCGAGCCGAGCAGCATCGGTTCTTCGCCATCCCACGCGCAATAGATGATTGTGCGCTTCGGCTTCCATCCCTGCTTAAGCAGTTCGCCAAACGAGCGCGCTTCCTCGAGCAAAGTCATCTGACCTGAGATGGGATCCTCGGCGCCATTCACCCATCCATCGTGATGATTGCCGCGCACAACCCATTCATCAGGCTCGGTCGATCCGGGGATGCGGGCGATGATGTCGTTGACTTCTTTTATGTCCCAATTTGATTGGACCACCAAGTGCACTTTGGCAGCGCCGGGGCCGACGTGATAGGGAATCGGCAGAGCGCCGCGCCATTCCTCCGGCGCAAGCGGGCCGGTGAGAGCGGCAAGTAGCGGTTGCGCATCTCCGTAAGAAATGGGCAGGGTTGGAATTTTGGTAATGCTGGGTGCGTCACTCACGGTCATGCGTGGGGCATTCGGGTCTCCACGATCGGGAGTGAGAGGATCTCCAGGATATGAAGACGCAAAATCCAACAAGCTACCGCGCTGCACGCCCTGATCGGGACGCATTGGACCCTTTGGGAAGACGTCGCCGCCAAAGTAGCCGTCGTCTTTGGGATCGGAGTAGATTATGCAGCCGACGGCGCCGTGTTCGGCAGCGACTTTGGGCTTAATGCCGCGCCACGAATGTCCGTAGCGTGCGATGACAATCGCTCCTTTCACTGAGACCCCGAGGCGATCGAGCCGTTCATAATCGTCGGGCAAACCGTAATTCACGTACACGAGGGGCGCGGTTACATCGCCATCGCGAGAGTATGCGTTGTACGTCGGGAGCTGTTCGGCCTGCTGATTGGAGGTCGGGTCTTCCGGTAAAGGTGGCTCCTGCAATTTGGCCACGTAGTGAGTGGGCGCTAATAGCTCTACCAGACGGCGTTTGGGCGTGGGGAAGAGCACTTTGAAAGTCTCGATATTGGCGTCCAGCCCCCATTCTTTGAATTTGGACAGAATCCATTCGGCATTTTTCTTGTCGTATGCGGACCCCACGTGATGGGGGCGGGCGCTAAGCAGCTGCATGTAGTCGCGCTCTCTCTGAGGGTCTGGAAGAGCGCGGAATTTGCTTTCCCACTCTCGCTCGGTGCGCGCATGCGCCGATGAAAATCCGTCGAGAGGAGCGTTTGTATTTGCGTCTGGTGAATCCGCGTTTGCTGAGAGGAAAAACAAGCCTATTACGAGCAGGGCAAGGATTGAGCGCCGCATGGACCTCCTAGAATTTAGGACAAGACTAAAGAGTATGCCATGAAAATCGCGTGGTCCGAATGCGTCGGAAAAGTAGGTAGTGGGACGGTTTCAAACGGGATCAGCAAAAAACCATAAACCACTAAGGACACGAGGGGCACGAAGGCTTCGGTTCCAAGATTTCCTTTTTCTACCTCTGTGCCCTTGGTGGTTGAATTGGGCAAGCTAACCCACTACGAAAACCACTCGGGTTTCACTGGACACTGAATCTCAGCAGGAAGAGAATATTGGGATGGCAGCTGTGGGTCGTCCCTGTGGTCGTCGACGCGCGGGTTTGAGATATCGGATGCTGGTAGGGATTGGGGCATGTCTTTGTTCTAGCCTCGCGCTTTGGGCGCAGACATCCGATTCCAAAACAGACGATGCCAACAAGTCATGGACGGAAACGACTGATTCACAAAGCGACAACCTGAATCTCACACGTACCGTTGAAAGCCATACCCATAGCGCCAATCGTACGTTAGATACTCAATCGGTCCAGCGCCGTGGTTCAGGCGGGCAATTCGAACCTTACCAGGACATCGAAAAGGAAAGCGTGCAACTGGACGCGAACACGGTGCGAACCACTACACGCACCTACGGTCGAGACTCCGATGGGAACAAGACTCTGGTGCAGGTTACAGAAGAAGAAAAACACAATCTTCCCGGGGGCGGCTCCAACGTGGTTCGATCAACCTCGAACCCGGATGCGAACGGGGACCTTCAACTGGTCCAGCGCCAAATCGAGGAGACGAAGAAGATCAGTAAAGATGTGGAAGAGACGAAAACCACGGTGATGCTCCCGAGTGTCAATGGTGGTATGGCTCCTGCGATGCAGGTGGAAGAGCGACGCGAACGAGGCGCGAATGACACGGTCCAATCTCAGAAAACCACGCTGCTTCCGGATGGCGCTGGACATTGGCAAGTCGGCCAAGTGCAACACTCCACCACGAAGCAAGAGGGCAAGAACAGCAGCACCGAGGAGCAGATCTCCCGTCCCGACTCGGAAGGCAATATGGACACAATCTCTCGTACCGTGAGCAAGGCCTCCGAGAGCGTTTCGGGAGAAAGGCGCGACACTGTGGACACCTATTCCGTCGATGCTCCTGGGTTGGCTCGGGACGGCAGCTTGCACCTTGTGGAGCGCGCCACCATCCTTCAGCACAGCAGCCCGACGGGTCAGCAGACTACTGAGAAGCAGGTAGAGCAGCCAAGTCCTGGCGATCCGAACTCGGGTTTGCAGGTGACGACCCGAACCATCGACATTGTGCGTCCGGGTTCTTTTGGAGCGCAGGCCACGCGAACCATTCAAACGGTCGACGCGAACGGCAGTCTTGGGGTGGTTTCCGTCGACACCAGTAAGTCTGAAAATGTTCAGGCGATTCAGGTTCAGATAGCGCCTTCCGAAAAAGCAAAATAAGCCGGCTGCATGTCGCCACAAGCAATCTACGCGCAGAAGGCGGTATGGCTCAAATGCGCGGCCATTCTGATGCTTCTTGCGGTGGGCGCTCGTGCCGAAAGCCCGCCGCGGCTGGAGGGCGAGACTCTATCCAAAAAGGCGATTGTCCTACCCGATGCGGCTCATGGAAAGATCACGCTTCTGGTCATGGGGTTTACGAAAAAGGGAGGGCAGGCAACTGGCCCATGGGAGAAACAATTCAAGAACGATTTTGGAGCCGATCAAAGATATACCGTATATCCGCTGGCTATACTTGAAGACGTTCCACGTTTAATTCGAGGCATGGTAACGAGCGGCATTCGAAGCAGCACTCCGCCTTCAGAGCAGGATCATTTTGTAATCCTCGTCCACGGTGAACAAGATTTGAAACGCTTCGTTAGGTATTCGACTCCTGACGATGCCTATCTTCTACTGCTTGACGCTAATGGTGAGATCCGGTGGCGAGGCCATGGATTATTCAAAGATGAAGATTATGCGGCGCTGAAGAATGTTGCGAAACAATTGGCGTCGGAGTGAGTTTTTCCAGCTTATGTCATACCACGTTGTACCTTTAACTTTGGCGCAAGTGAGACAAGGCGCTCTCGCATTCCAACGCGAGTTGGGAGACGCTCTGCGGGACCCGAAGGAGCTAAAGGTGTATTCGGCGAGTCCGTTCGACCTCGACGAACGCCGCCGCCTAAAAGATCGCTTTGGAGGAGATGTAGTTTATTTCTTCAACGATGCAGCGCACCAGGAATGCATGCGTCTCGGCCTCGACCTGAAATTCGTTGCCGAAGTCGCCGATGACGAACTGCCTCGCCGACGGGCGCTGGTGGTAGGCATACCTTAGTTCCGCGAGAGGGCGCTTAGCGTGACGCCCGCTTGGCGTAAGCTCTGGGCCACGGCTGCGGCGATACCGGGCGCTCCGGGTGTGTCACCGTGAATGCAGAGGGTTTGGGCGTTCACGGTGATTTCGGTGCCGGCGGATGTCAGCACTCTCCCGCGTTGCACGATGTTTAGCGCCTGTCGGCTCGCTTCTGCGGCATCGAGAATCAGCGCGTCTTCAAACTTGCGCGAGCGCAAACTTCCATCCGGTTCGTAGCGCCTGTCGGCGAAGGCTTCGGCTGCGACTGCAAAGCCAGCTTCGCGAAAGGCATCCAACATCGGCGATCCAGCAAGGCCGATAAGGACGACATCGTGGGTCCATCTTGCCACTCCTCTGGCAATCGCTTGCGCGATCACGCGATTCCGAACCGCCTGATTGTAAAGTGCTCCGTGCGGCTTGACATGGGCGATCCGGACGCCGCATTCCGAAGCAACTTCGGCGAGCGCACGAACTTGTTCGAACACGAAATTGGAGATTGTTTCGGCAGGAAGACCCAACTCGAGGCGTCCGAAATTTGAACGGTCGGGATAACCGGGATGCGCGCCAACTGCGAGTTTCCAGCGAAGTGCTTGTTCGATAGTCGCTTTCATGGTTTGCTCGTCGCCGGCGTGGCCTCCGCAAGCGATGTTGACCGACGTGAGCGACTGCATCAAAGCCTCCTGCGTACCATAGACGATGGCTTCCGGCAGTTCGCCCATATCGCAATTCAGATCAATGGACTTCATTCCGAAATCAATTCTTCCATTTCTCGCAGCAGCGACCGTGCAGTGTCCCAGCTGACTTTCTCAAATCGAACTTCATCACGCGGACGAAGTTGTCCGACGCTGGCCAAATCCGCGGAAATCACATTTGCGATCTTTGGATAACCGCCCGTGGTTTGCTGCTCAACGAAGAGCACAATGGGCTGGCCTCCTTCGGGAATCTGAATTGCGCCGAGCGAGACGCCCTCGGTAGTCATTTCTCCACCGCCGGAGGGTGTTGGAATAGGATCGCCTTCCAGACGAAGACCCATGCGGTTTGATTCCTCGCTGACGCGATACGTGCTTGCGTAAAACTGGCGCTGTGACACTTCTGGGAACCAGTCACTCTGCGGGCCCGGAGTCACTCGCAAGATTTTGCGAGGAGCCAGACGTCCTAATGTGTGCGCGGATAATGCTGCCTTGCGGAAAGCTCCGCCCTCAGGCTCGATATTCAACACGTCTCCCTTTCGCAGAGGTCTCCCATCGAGACCGCCGAGTCCGCTTAGGATATGCGTCGACGCGCTGCCCAGAAAAAGTTCCACTTCGATTCCGCCGCGAACGCACAAATAACAACGCGCTCCCGAACGCGTTGGTCCCAAACTTAGTTTTTGGCCCGGGCCAATCTCAATTGGCTTCCAGGATTCGACTGTTGAGCCATCCAGAGTCGCACCGAAATCGGAACCGGTCAGAGCGATGATGGCGCCTTGCGGAAACAAGAAGCTGCCACCAAGGAGCGTCATTTCCAGAGCGGCTGCTCCTTCTGCATTACCGACTAATCGATTCCCGATGCGCAACGAAACTGAATCGGCCGCCCCAGACGGTGAAACCCCCATCGGACCGAAACCTTCCCGACCCAAATCTTGCACGGTTGTGAATAGTCCCGGTGCTTGGACGTGAAGCACGCTCACGCATTCTCCATCTCTGCGAATTGCTGACGCGAAATCGGAATAAACCGCACGCGATCTCCAATGGACAAAAAGCTCATGCCCGCCCGATCCGGCTGGAACATGGAAATGGGCGTACGCCCGAGCAACCTCCATCCGCCGGGAGTGGCGAAGGGATAAACTCCTGTCTGTCTGCCTGCGATTCCGATGCTTCCCGGGGGAACTCTGAGGCGTGGCTTTGCTAGACGTGGCGTCGCGAGCGACTCCGGCAACTCGCCAAGATAGGCAAAGCCGGGAACGAATCCGAGGAAATAGACATCGTAGATAACCGAAGCATGTAGCTCGATTGCCTGCGCGACCTTCAATCCATGCATTTCGGCTACGTCATTCAGGTCCGGGCCATACTCTGCGTCATAGCACACCGGGATTTCCATTTGCCGAGGCTGCGGAAGAGGTGCGTCTTCGAGTCGGTCGAGATATCCGCGCAGAGTCGCTTCCAATTCGTCATGCCGTAATTTCAGTCCATCGAAGACGACGAGCAATGAGCAGTATCCGGGATGAAGGTTGCGGATTCCCGCGATCGGTTCACGCTCAAGCAACCGAAGTAGTTTTATAACGTGTTGATGGAAATCGAACGTGATCTGTTGACCGAAGTAAATCAACAGTGACTGATCGCTAGCAGGCTGGAATCGCACGCAGTCGGCCGCAGAAATCGGCATGCTGGAAAATCATATCGCACACCTTTGAACTCGTGCCAAATCAGGCCACATCCGTTCGGTGCCGCAAGTAGTAACAGTCTCTTTATCCGAAATTGCGCATCTAACTACTCATGAGGAATTCGAAGAAATCGATCTTCGACGAGCAATACAGGGTAGTCGCGGTTGAGAACGACCGCCTGATGGTTCGGGGAGTTATGAGTGGAGAGCTGTTGACTATCGTAAACCCAGCGCCGGGCACCATTCTTAACCAAGCCGACTACCCCATTGGTAAGCTGATCGCCCTGACCGACCCGTCAGCTTCTCCCGTTAATTAGAATTATCGATCTTTAAGTCTTTACGCCTCCCCTTCGTTTGTGACATTCGACTTTTTCTGGAGACTGCTACAGTCTCACCGGTTTGTTGGTGCGAGCCGATTCGTAGATCGCCATCATGATTGTCAAATCGCGCAAGCCCTCTTCGCCGGGTGTCAGCGGTTCTTTGTCTTGCATTACGCATCCAGACATATGATCCATTTCAACCGCGAACTGATCTGTAACCGGCAGCGAAGGTTCTTCCACGGCATTCCCGCGACGGATTCTCATGTGCAATCCGAAGTAGCTGGTCGCCGGTTCTAATTCGAACCAACCCTCGGTTGCTACCGCACGATAGCGGTTTTGTCCGGAGTAACCGTAGCTTGAAGAACAATTCGCAAGCGCGCCGCTGGGAAATCGGAGCTGAAAAATGGTAGTCTCTTCAACTTCCTTAAAGCGAACATCGTCCGGCGAAGTGTACGTCATGGCATTGAGTTCGATGGGTTCCTCGCCAGTGATATACCGGGCGGCATTGAGAGAATAGATGCCGATGTCCATCAGCGAGCCTCCGCCAGCCAGGGCCTTATTCAGCCGCCACTGCGTGGGATCGCCGATGCTGAATCCGTGGTCGGAAACGAAAACTTGAACTGGCCCAAGTACTTTTTCATGGGCCATGCGAATCATTTCCAGATTGTTCGGTTCATAGCGGCAACGGTAGGCAACCATTAGTTTGCGATTTGCTTTGCGCGCCGCGTTGATCATCGCCTGACAATCGGCAGGTGTGTTCGCCATCGGTTTTTCCGAGAGTACGTGTTTTCCGGCCTGGTGCCCGCGAATTGTGTATTCGGCGTGCATGCCATTGGGGAGAACGATGTAGATAATGTCTACTTCGGGGTTGTCGCGGATGTTGTCGTAATTCTGGTAGTTGTAAATATTCTTTGGGTTGACGCCGTATTGCAGTGCAAGTCTGTTTGCCTTGTCGGGATGCCCGCTAACCAGAGCGACTACCTTTGATTTTTCGCATTTGACGAATGCCGGCAGGATTTGGTTCATCGCGAGAGAGCCGAGTCCGACGATGGCCCATCCCATTTTCTTGCCGGTCGGGTTGGGGACGTCTAAGGCAAGACCGCGTCCCATCAAGGCTTCTGAAACATTAGCCGCCACCACCCCTGCGCCTGCCTTGAGCAGAAAACCCCTGCGTGTGATCCCCTTTTTGTCTGATTCAGAAATAATCGCATCCTCCTCTCAGGCGCCGATTTGTCCGACTTCCTACGGCTATGCTACGAAATCGACCTTTGCGGCGTATGGAATGATGCCAGCCGTGTGTCCCATGTCCAACAGGCGTCGCACCGCTTCGCGGCCATCGGAGCCGTAATCCAGCGTGCGCTCGTTCACGTACATGCCAACGAACCTATCGGCCAGTTGCGCATCGAGGTCGCGAGCGAATTGCATGGCGTACGCTAACGCCTCCTCGCGATGATCAAGGCCGTACTGAATGCTCTCGCGCAATGCCGTCGACACGCTTGCCATCATCTCTGGGCCAAGGCTGCGGCGAATCGCATTGCCACCCAACGGGAGCGGCAGCCCGGTCATTTTGTACCACCACTTTCCGAGATCAATAATGCGGTGCAAGCCGGCCTTGTCGTATGTCAACTGCCCCTCGTGAATAATTAGTCCCGCTTCATGCTTTCTTTCGAGCACCTCAGGAATAATCTGATCAAACGGCACAACATCAGTCTGAATGCCTGGAGCAAACAGTTTGAGCACGAGATAGGCAGTCGTCAGGGTTCCCGGTACCGCGATTCGTTTCTGCTTAATCTCGCCGTGGGAATAAGTCTTGGTGGCCACAATCATAGGGCCGTACTTATCGCCCACGCTGCCTCCCGAAGGAAGCAACGCGTAATTCTGCTGAATATATGGATAGGCGTGGAATGAAATAGCGGTAACGTCATACACGCCTTCGCCTTCTCTTGCCTGTCGATTCAGACTCTCGATGTCGCAGAGAGTGTGCGTGAAACGAAGCCCCGGCACGCGTACTTTATTGGTGGCCAATCCGTAGAACATGAAAGCATCGTCCGAATCCGGACTGTGGGCTACAGTAATTTCGCGAATTTGAGCAGCGGTACTGCTGGACATTGAAAGATCCTTTTACTTCCCCGGCGAGTCAGAGGTAGGAATTATGATCCGGGGATTTTAGTGCTGTTTGTAGAAACGCTGCCAGCCGGTTGCGATTGCCGCAGCGGACATAATTTTGATCACTTCAGCGAAAATAAACCAATAAAATCCAAATCGTATCGCTTGTGCGAAGGAATGGGTCTGCACCGCCAGCCAGACGATGCCTCCGGTGAAGAGCACGACATCCCCCGTTATGCTGGCCAGTGCAGCGCGTCCGAAGGTTCTTGCTCCACGCTCCCAGATCAGCCCCGTGACTCCCGCCGCAAAAGGATAAGCAAGTAGATATCCGCCAGTGAGGCCTATCAACTGCGCCACGCCTCCCGGCCCAGTTGGGCTAAACACTGGCATCCCACAAGCCCCTTCGACAAGATAGAGGAGTAAGGCAGCAAAACCGCGACGGCTCCCTAGTGTCAGTCCCACCAGCAGCACTCCGAAATTTTGTAGCGTCAGCGGAACGGGAGTGAAGGGAAGGGGTACCGAGACTCTCGCACAGACCGCCACCAGCAAACTCGCGCCGATAACAATTGCTATCTGCTGCGCCAGATCCAGGACTGGACTGTCGTTCTCGGAATGTGCCGCTGCTTTTGCCATTTGTACTCCAAACGGGCTCAAAGTTGACTTTCTCGGTCGATTTTTGGATCCCTCGGAGCAACTGGTGAAGCGCTTTCAGGGGCTTGCATATGCCGCTGTACCCGCATGTAGACAGATATGGAGGCCCAAATGATCGCAGCAACGCTGAAGGCCAGAATAAAAAACCACCATATCATCCGCACGATATCTTAGGATATCAAAACATCCGCCGCTTCCAAGCCTCGCTTATGCTTTCGAACTGAAACGGCCCAAGCGGTGAAACTACTTCCCCGCCATGGTTCGCTCAACATCTTCCGCCGTGTGGGGAAGAGAGTCAGTCAAGTTGATGAGCTTACCATTTGTATCGACGTAAAAAATATCCTCAATGCGGACTCCAAGCTTTTCTTCCGGAATATAAATCCCGGGCTCGATCGTGAAAACCGCACCGGGAGCCAACCTCAAATCGTAATCGCCGAGATCGTGAACGTTGAGTCCAACGTAGTGACTCAAGCCGTGAACGAAATACTTGCCCAGCGAGTCGCCATGCAGGTCTTTGCCGTGCGAGTCGATGTAATCGAAGGCCACCTTATAGAGCGAGGCTGAAGTGTTCCGCAGCAGCGTCGATTTGCCGGATTGGAAAGCGGCAATCGCAGCTCGTTGCGCCCCTAGCACGATGTTATAAATCTCGCGTTGCCGCGGAGTGAACGTGCCCGAAGCCGGTAATGTCCGCGTGATGTCGGACGCGTACATGGAATATTCTCCGGCGGCGTCAATGACAACCACATCACCGGCGTTGATCGGTCCGGAATCGTCGGAGTAATGCAACACGGTGGAGTTGGCGCCAGCCCCAACAATTGGGGCGTAGGCAGGCCGCTCGCATCCGCGTTTCCCCCATTCGTATTGCAGCAGCGCGGAAATTTCGCGTTCAGTCAGTCCCGGCTTCATCGCGTGCATTGCAGCCAGTTGCGCGGCGATTGATGCGTTCGTGGCTTTGCGGATGAGTTCGATTTCACCAGCATCCTTGAACGTGCGAAGCGAAGAAAGCATGGGGCGGACGTCCTGAAACGAAACGCCTACGGGAAATGCGTTTGCTTGCTTTAGCCAATCGAGCGGCACACTTGAATTGGAAGTTTCGCCGGAAGCTGGCAGGTCGGTGTACACGGTCGATCTTTCTGCAAGCAGGTGTGACAAATCGCTGCGCAGGTTATCCAGCGATTCGACATGGTCAAAACCGGTGATGCGCGCCGCGTCACGATTGTCGGGGCCGAGCTTCGGTCCCGTCCATTTTTCCTGCGAAAGATTTCGGTCAGGTAGAAAAAGAATTTCTGTGTATGGGCGTGCAGGGGAACTATTCTTCGCTTCAAGGGGTGCGGCGATCAGCAGAGCGGCTCCCGGTTCCGTCCATCCGGTCAGATAATAAAAGTTGTCATCGGGACGATAGCCGTAAATATCGTTCGGGCCTTCCGCTTCCGGCGGGGCGATGAGAAGTACGTAACCATCGCGCGCTTGAGCCGCCAGAGCTTGTCGTCGTGTACGGTAATCGGAACTCGGCTGACGCTCGAGAGCAGACGCAATTCCAGCCTGCATAATAACGACTAACGAGATGAGCGGAATAAAAGCGACGCTCGCGCGATTCCGTACGTAATCCGGTAAATGTTTCGATTCCATCTACACTCCAACCGGGAAGGGCTTTGTATGTCTTTCGCTGCTGAGCGACAATCCTGAGAACCGGCCCTGCAATAGCGACATTAGTCCGGTGTACCAGTAACCAACGACAAATAAAACCAGGAATGGCACAGTAATGTAGTTTTCATTGTCGATCGCATAGTAGACAGTTCCAGCGAAGTAACAGCCGATCAGCAACTCCACCCATGGAACCCATCCCAGCCGGCGCCGATAAAGGTTCGCGCGGACTCTATCCTTTTTCGATTCAACTCGATATTTGGGAGTGCGCGCAAACGCTGTCTGCTTTCCAACCAGCGCTTCCAGCACAGCCCGCGTGTTGGTGATGGTCAGCCCGATTCCCAGAGCCATTAGGAAAGGAAGATAAAGCAGCGCGCGCGGCCAACTTCGAGGAAACAGCTCCCGCTGCGAAACCAGATAGAAACTTGAGATAGAAAACGTCGAAGCCAGAAACAGCGGAAGGTCAATGTACAGCATCTGAAACCAGCCCTGATAGAAACGGATAATCATGGCCGGCAGCAATAGCACCGACAGCATGATCATGAGGGGATAGCTGATGTTTGCCGTCAGGTGATACCAAGCCTCAAACTTCACATGAAAAGGCTGGTCGCTCTTCAGCACGCGAGGGAGGACTTTCTTCGCCGTCTGCATCAATCCCTTTGCCCAGCGGGCCTGTTGAGTTTTAAAAGCTGTCATTTCCACCGGAAGTTCGGCGGGACATTCGACGTCCTGGAGATAAATAAATTTCCAGCCCTTGAGCTGGGCTCGATAGGAGAGATCGGTGTCCTCGGTGAGAGTATCGTGTTGCCAACCGCCTGCCTCTTCAATTGCGGTGCGGCGCCAGACTCCGGCAGTTCCATTGAAGTTAAAAAACACATTACTGCGAGCGCGGCCCGAATGTTCCAGCACGAAGTGTCCGTCGAGAAGGATGGCCTCAACTTCAGTGAGGAATGAATAATGCCGGTTGATATGTGCCCACCGCGTCTGCACCATTCCGACCTTGGGATCGGTCAGATGGTGGACAGTGCGCATCAGAAAGTCTGTTGGTGGAACGAAATCGGCGTCGAAAATCGCGATGAATTCTCCCTTGGCGGTTTTCATGCCTTCGGCCAGCGCGCCCGCCTTAAATCCCTCTCGATTAGTTCTGTGAAGATAGGAGATGGGAAATCCCTGGGCTGCGTAGTGGGCGACCAGGCCGCGCGCAACAGCCACAGTCTCATCCGTCGAATCGTCGAGTAGTTGGATGTCTAGTTTGTCCAGCGGATAGTCGAGGTGGCAGATGGCTTCCAGTAGTCTTTCGATGACAAACTGCTCGTTGAAGATCGGAAGCTGGACGGTTATCCGCGGCAGTTCAGCGAACCGACTCGCAGGCTCGCCAGTGCGGTTTTTCTTGTTCTTATAATAAAGATAGACCAGCAGATAGCGATGAGCACCATAAGAAGCCAGCACGATCAAAACGATGAAATATGGAATAAGAAGCGCAAGATCGAATCCGTTGACCTGGTAAAGCCCCTTGAATGTGGTATCGAGAAAATGCTGGCGGATATAGTGTCCAATGCCCTTGGGGGCCGCGAAAGCAGCGAGAGCGATCAGCGAGATAGGGATAACGCTCAGTTGTTGAGATCCTTCATCCTGAAAGCGATTCAGACTGGAAAGCCTATTGTACGTGAGGGGCTTACCAAATCGGGAGCTGCAGGCGGGTCATGTGACGGATGACCATGCATTAGCTGTCATCACAGGATAGCCTTCGATCCGTGGGCCTGTGGTGTAACGGCAGCACGGAACCCCATCAAGGTTACAGGGTGCGGGTTCGAGTCCCGCCAGGTCCACTCCCCTCAATTCATTGAGGGTTGGCCTGAAAGTGCCAAAACGAGAGGGCTAGCTTGATGGGGTGCTCGGCTCTCCTCGAAATGACTTGATTTCGATTTAGCCTGGCCCGATAATTGAATTGACCTTGATGGGGTACCCGATTTTGGAAATGGCCTCGATATTTGAGGCCGTTTTCATTTTGAGGCTTAATTTAGGAAGTACGTCCGGTACAACGTGTCCCTCTGCACCGGCCTGAATCCAGCGTCGCGGATGATGTGGCGAAGCTCTTCTTCCGTGGTGCAATTGTTCACTCCTGCGGCGCGCACCACATTTTCTTCCAACATTACGGAGCCCACGTCATTGCCTCCGAAGCGGAGGCCCATTTGGCAGACTTTCAATCCCTGCGTAACCCAGCTCGACTGGACATTTAAGAAGTTCGAAAGATATAGCCGCGAGATCGCCAGCGTTTTCAGATATTCGACAGAAGTAGCTTCGTCCCAATGGCGGCCGCCCAGGGCGGTGTTTGCAGGCTGGAAACTCCAGGGAATGAAGGCGGTGAAGCCGCCAGTTTCCTCCTGCAGCTCATAAAGCCGTTGGAAATGATTGACGCGGTTTTCGTAATTCTCTCCAACCCCGAACATCATTGTGCCGGTTGTCCGCATTCCAAGTTGATGAGCGGTGCGATGGACGTTCAGCCAGTCGTCGGTCAAGCATTTCAGCCGAGCGATTTTGTATCGTACTTCATCATCGAGGATTTCGGCCCCGCCACCAGGAATCGAATCCAATCCCGCATCACGTAGGCGCGCAATTGTGTCTCGAATTGTCATGCTGCTGTATTCGGCGATGGCGATGATCTCCGATGCCGAATAACAATGGAGATGAATTTTCGGGAAACGCTGCTTTATGCCACGCAACATCTGTTCGTGCCAATCGATCTTCAAATCGGGATGCAATCCGCCTTGCATCAGCACGCCGGTGCCGCCGAGTTCAACTGTTTCGCGGATCTTCTCGTGGATGGTTTCGAAATCGAGGATGTAGCCTTCTTTGGCTTTGGGTCCCTTCAGCGGACGGTAAAACGCGCAGAACGTGCAGTACTCGGTGCAATAGTTCGTGTAATTGATATTGCGATCAATGATGTAAGTGACCACGCCCTCGGGATGGAGTTTTCGACGCAGCGTGTCCGCTTCCATCCCGATGCCGATCAAGTCATCGGAGCGAAATAAGTCGAGAGCTTGCTGCTTGGTCAAGGTCATGTGGGCGGAAACTTCTGCCACGATTCTAACGGAGGCGCGCCGATTGCTCCAAGTTCGATCTCTGTTGGAGGCCTTGCCTATACCGAAGGTATTGGATCAGTGACACCACACCTCCTACGACCGCCAAGCCGATCAGAATGGCAATTGCCGGTTTGTTGTAGCGATCGAAGAATCGCAGAATGTGGCGTCCATAGACAAAACCGAGGTAGGCAGCGATTGAGTAGCGAACTGCGCGACCGAGCACCAGGGCGCCCAGGAACTTATTTCGTGAATATTGCATGGCGCCAGCGGCCAGCAGAAAAGGCACAAAAGGAAAAGGCGGGGGAAGAAGGGCTGGAATCGCAATCGCTCCGAACCCCCAGCGCTCGAATCTCTGGGAGACTTTAGCCGCCGTTCTTTTCGAGAGCTTGCGCTCCATCGCCTCTTTGCCGCCCTTCCGGGCTAAACTATAGGTGATGTAGCCGCCAATCACAGCTCCAATCGTCGCCATCAGCGCGTAGTAAGGCCATGGCTCGCGATGGCGAGCGGCCAGCCAGATGGTTAGAACGTCCATGCTGCCAGTCAGTGGAATGACGGAGTTGTCCGCTACTCCCAACAGGACCAGACCTAGTCCACCTAATCGGCGCAGGCGTACCCAGGTGGAGACCGCGAGTAAATACTGAATGGGGATCAGCATTTCGAGTGAGTTAGCGGTAGCTTACAACTGGCCGACGGAGAAAAACAGTCAAATAACTGCGAGTTTTTCGGCTTCAAGAAACCGCAGTTGTGGTCCGATGGGCAGCAAGCCGCATTGCTGGGCGTATTCGAAAAATAGGCACAAACCCTGCACGCATTCTCGATCGAGATCGTAGTGGATGTTTCGTGTGAGATAACTTTTTACGTCGGTTTCCGCGAGGTTGAGTTTGGGAGCCCATTCGCGGGCGATCTCATTCAGGCTTTCCGGCTTTAGCCCGTTATCGCGGGAGTGCTGGAAGATGGACGTTAGATAGTCCGCCGAAAAGTCTTTCAGCACCGCTTGCCGAACCGCCCAAAACGCAAACACGAAGGGTTTTCCAGTGAAGTGAATCCAGTCTTCCGCCAAGTCATAAGTAATGTAGCGGGAGCGGTCGACCTGCAACGCTGTATCTCCAATTACGAGCGCCGCATCATTTTTTTGCAACATCTCTCTCAGGTCAGGACTAGAAGAAACGAACTGTCTGTTTCCTCCCCACCATTTCGCGAACAGTATCTGAATCAGGGCTACTGATGTCAGAGACGAGTTATCCAATGCAACAGTTTGTATCTTTTCCAAAGGAACCTTGCTAACCAGGAGGATGGAGCGGACCGAGCGCTTCGAGGCGATTGCCACGGCCGGAATAATAGCCAGGCCGGGAATATTGGCGAATGCAGCCGCAGGGATAATCCCGATATCGGCGGATCCCGCTGCCAGTTCAGCGGCGCAGGCCGAAGGAACGGTATAAGAAATGTCGAATGCCGGGCTTCCGTGGCGGAAATCCCACATCAAAGGAGCAGTATTCAGGTAGGAAATGGCGGAAATACGAAGACGTCTCATGCGGACAAAACTATATTAACAAACTTGTGCCATCTAACCTTGACAGCGTTTTTGCGCCCTCTATAGAGTTCGCAACAGATTTCGCACTCCGGAGGGCCAATGTCCGAAGCCGCTGCTGTAGCATTGAAGGGCGATGAAACGCTTATACAACAATGGCTGGCGCTGGCACTGACGCCGGGGTTGGGCGCGAATAAGAGCCGGCGCCTGGTTGAATTCTTCGGCAGCGTTCAGTCTGTTTTCAGAGCGACACTCACCGAACTAGAGGCCGCAGGCCTTCGTGCTGTCTCGGCGCAATCGCTTGCAACCGGACAATCCGCCGAACTTGCGCAGGAGGAACTCGGACGCGCGACCGCGGCTGGAGCCGTTGTCGTCGTGATGGATGATCCCGCCTATCCTTCGCAGCTGAAACAAATCTACGATCCGCCCCTGGTTCTGTACGTTCGCGGGAATGTGACGGCATTATCGCAGCCGGGTATCGCGCTGGTCGGCACGCGACATCCGACGCCGTACGGATTGGGGATGGCTGAACGTCTGGCATGCGACCTGGCGGCACGCGGATTAGTGATTTTCAGCGGACTGGCGCGAGGCGTGGACACGGCTGGCCACCGAGGGGCGATAGCCGGCAAGGGGAAGACGGTCGGGGTGTTAGGAACCGGAGTCGATGTCATCTATCCGAAAGAAAATTCGCGGCTGGTTGAGCAAATTATTTCGATGGGTGGAGCAATCATCTCCGAGTTTCCCGTTAGTACTTTTGCGGCGCCACAAAATTTCCCCATCCGCAATCGTATTATTAGCGGAATCTCGATTGGGGTGCTGGTCGTCGAAGCCGCGGAGTATAGCGGTACCCGTATCACTGCCCGCTGCGCCCTTGAGCAGAATCGCGATGTGTTTGCGGTTCCCGGCAACGTGACCAACAAAAACTCATGGGGGCCTAACACGTTGATTAAGCAAGGCGCTAAGCTCGTGGCGACCTGGGAAGACGTGTGGGAAGAGCTCCCAGCCGACGTCCGGATTGCGCTTGAGCCAGAAAGTGGCAATGAATCGCCCACGGCTGAAAACGCATCTCTATTTCCAGAAGCGGACCTCTCGCCCCACGAGAAAAAGATTTTCGCGCTGCTGAAGGCGGATGAATCCACGCACATCGATGAGATTGTGGAGCGGCTGGAGCCGGCGGTGTCTTCATCAGAAATCTTCGCAGCCCTGTTCGAACTGGAGCTGGCCGGCAAGGTGAAACAGCTGCCGGGGAAGAATTTTGTAAGGAGCTTTTAGCTGTTGGCTCTTGGCTTTTAGCTTAAGGCTCAACTATGCGAAATTACAAAGACCTTCTACTGGGGCAAAAAGCACATACGTTAACGCTAATGGTTTACAAAGGTACTCAGAGATTCCCTTTCGAGGAGCGTTATGGGTTGACGAGCCAAATCCGTCGCGCTTGTGCTTCGGTTCCCGCGAATCTGGCGGAGGGTTGTGGCCGAAGATCCGAAGGAGAGATGGCGCGGTTCATTCAGATCGCAATGGGTTCAGGCGCGGACCTGTCCTATCACCTCCTGTTGGCGCGGGATCTGGGATTCCTGAGCACTGCAGACTATACAAATTTAGATTCTGAACTGAGTGCAGTTATGCGCATGTTAAGTTCGTTATCACAAAAGAGACGAACCTCGTTGGCATCGTAAATTTTAGCCAACGGCTAAGAGCTAATAGCCAAAAGCTTGTTGCCGCTGCGCTTTCGTGCTAGCTTCGGAAAGAAACAGAGGAAACATTGGAAAAAGGTCTAGTCATTGTCGAGTCGCCGGGAAAGGTGAAGCTCATCCAGAAATATCTGGGTAAGGGCTTTACCGTTGAGGCTTCGTTCGGGCACGTGAAGGATCTGCCCAAGAGCACGCTTGGCGTCGATGTCGATAACAATTTCGACACTGAATACATTGTCATTCCCGGGAAAGAGAAAGTTCTTGCCAAGCTGAAGAAGCTTGCCGTTGGCATGGATCATATCTATCTCGCGCCTGACCCTGATCGCGAAGGCGAAGCGATGGCGGCGCATCTTGCCGATGAGCTTGGAGAGAGTTCCAAGAGCAAGAAGAAAAAAAAGAAGGGTGACGAGAATGGCGATCGCATTCAACGTGTCACCTTCAATGAGATTACTCAGCGCGCCGTTCGGGAAGCATTCGAGCATCCTCGTGAGATAAATCGCGACCTCGTCGATGCGCAACAAGCCCGGCGTGTTCTGGATCGCTTGGTGGGGTATCAAGTCTCGCCGCTTCTATGGGACAAGGTGCGCCGAGGCCTTTCCGCAGGGCGTGTACAGACCGTGGCGTTACGACTGATCGTCGATCGCGAACGCGAAATCAAGGCATTTCAAAAACAAGAATATTGGACCATTGACGCGAACCTCATTGGCCCGAAACCGCCAGCGTTTGACGCACGATTTATTGGCAAAGGCGAGGAAAAAGTCGAGGTTACAAACGGGGAAGACGCCGAGAAAATCCGCGTGGCCCTCGAAGGCGCGGATTGGCTTGTCCGCACGGTTGATCGCAAAGAGCGTCGGCGGAATGCGTATCCGCCATTCACCACTAGCAAACTTCAGCAGGATTCTTCCCGCAAGCTTCGTTTCAGCGTGAAGCGCACCATGATGATTGCGCAGCGTTTATATGAAGGCGTTGAGCTAGGCGAGGAAGGCGTTGTCGGCCTTATCACTTATATGCGTACCGACTCCACGCGGGTTTCGAATGACGCATTGATGGAGGTCCGCGATTACATCAAGTCTCAATACGGCGCCGACTATCTGCCCGAAGCACCGAATACATTTAAGTCCAAGAAGAATACGCAGGACGCGCATGAGGCCATTCGCCCCACCGGAGTTCTTCGCCATCCCGACCAGATCAAGCAATACTTAAAAGAAGATGAGTACAAAGTTTACAAACTGATTTGGCAGCGATTTGTGGCGTCGCAGATTACACCTGCGGTTTTCGACCAGACGACCATCGATATCGACGCAAAATCGAAAAGTGAAACATTCTGGTTTCGCGTCACGGGCTCGGTTCTTAAGTTTGAAGGCTTCCTGAAAGTCTACGAAGAATCAAAGGAAGGCAAGGATGAAGAGGAAGAAGAACTCAAACACAAATTACCTGCGTTGGAACCCGGCCAGAAATTGACGTTAAGAGAACTGAAGCCCGAACAGCACTTTACTGAACCTCCGCCGCGCTACAACGAAGCTTCGCTGGTGAAAGAGCTTGAGGAGCGGGGCATTGGGCGGCCGTCGACCTATTCGGCAATCATCAGCACGATTCAGGAACGTCAGTATGTCCAGAAGCTGGGCGGGAGATTCACGCCAACGGAAATCGGGCTGGTAGTTACGGATCTTCTGGTTGAAAACTTTTCCGAAATCTTCGACGTCGCCTACACCGCCAAGCTCGAAGAAGACCTGGATGAAATAGAGGACGGCTCTGAGAAGTGGACGGACACGCTAGCCGACTTCTACAAGAAATTCCAGAAAGACCTCCGCTACGCTGAAAAGCACATGGAAAACGTCAAGCGGATGGAGAAGCCGACTGACGAAAAGTGCGAACGCTGCGGATCTCCGCTGGTCATCAAGTGGGGGAAGCACGGATCGTTTTACGCATGCAGTTCTTACGACAAAGAGAATCCTGAGAGCTGCACGTTTACCAAAGAAAATCCCATTAATTTGCCTGATCTCGACACTGCTGATGTGCAGGAGACCACACAGGAAGAATATTGCGAGAACTGCGGGAGGGTGATGGTCCTGAAGCGAGGGCGCTTCGGGCAATTCATGGCGTGTACTGGATATCCGGACTGCAAAACCACGCGGCGGCTCGATCAGGGCAAGAAAGTCCCCGATATTCCGCTGGATGAAGTTTGTCCCAAATGCGGCCGTAACATGATGATTCGTCACGGACGTTTTGGTGAATTCACGACGTGCAGCGGATATCCAGAGTGCAAGTACGTGAAGCAGAACTTTATCGGTGTAAAGTGCCCGCTGTGTGCGGATGGCGAGTTGGTTGAAAAACGTGCTCGCAAGGGAAATACTTTTTACGGTTGCGGCAATTATCCAAACTGCAAATTTACATCGGCAAATAAGCCGATACCGGAAAAGTGTCCGACATGCGGACACGCGTTCTTAGTCGAGAAGTTTCTGAAGTCTGGCCCTGTCATCGCCTGTCCAAATAAGGAATGCGATTACGAACGGCCAGCGCCCGGGCTTTCGGAAGGTGGAACGGCCGGAGCTGCCGCCAACGTCTAGAGCCGCGGATTGAATGAATCCGCACCTTCTTCTATCATCAATTAAACCGCGACTCTTTTTGTGCCCGAATGTCTTTCTCAAAATCACAATTCGTAAATCTCAGGAGGCTCTAATGGCTGGAAAAGCAACTGCTACTGATGCTGAATTAATTCTCAAGCTATACGACCTTCGGCGCGAAGCTGAAATGCGCAAAGCCCGCCACTGGTGGACGACGACTTTCTTGCCTCAAACTACCGAGGACGTTCTGAAGATTTCGTCAAACATGGGGAGCCAGGAAAATAATTGGTTTCGTCAAGTCTCGGGGTACTGGAGTATGGCTGCTTCACTAGTCGAGCACGGCGCCCTCGATAGGGACCTTTTCCTGGAGCCAAGTTTTTCTGGCGAGATGTTTTTGATATTCGCCAAGGTGAAGCCATTTTTGAAAGAATTGCGGGAAAAACAAAGTCCTACCATGTTTCTCCACATCGAAAATTTGGCAAATAGCACTGAGAAGAGCCGCGCAACCTTGCAGCGAATGGAAACGACCGTTGCCAATCGTAAGAAGGCAATGGCGGAGGCTGCGAAAGCCAGCTAGAAGCGAATTTCGTACTTGAGTAATCGGGTAATTTGGCAATTGATCCTGCTGTGCGACTTTCCAAAATTACCCGATTACGAAATTTCCAAATTACTCAATCCTTAAGAAATGTATTCTCGGATGTATTCGTCCTTTGAATTTGCCAGCTCATGTGCATCTCCATTGAAGATTATTTTGCCGTCCCGCAACAATAGAAAGCACATGGGCACATGTTGGCGAGCATCTGGCGGCAGCAGTTTCATGTGGTTCGTCTTGGCGTCGAAGCCGTGGCTGGCCATAGTAAACGCGTCCTGTAGACGATGAGTGACGAACAGTGAGCTGGTCTTGTAGACGTCGCGTTGCTTAATGATGAGTTCGATAATTGTGGTGGAGGTCACTGGGTCAAGACCTCCCGTGGGCGAGTCATAGAGTAGAATTTCCGGTTCGGTAATGATCGCGCGCGCGATGGCCACCCGACGCCGCATCCCACCGGACAGTTCTGACGGAAATAGGTCGACTGTCCTTTCCAGTTCAACGAAGCTAAGCACTTCCCGTACTCGCTTCTCGATCTCGGCTTCGGGAATGTCTCCTTCTTCAAGCAGTCTGAATGCCACGTTTTCCCGAACGGTGAGGGAATCGAACAGCGCACTTTCCTGGAAGACCATGCCAATCTTACGTCGCAGAGCGAACAACTCCTCCTCGCTCATTGCGATGATATCGGCTCCCAGGACGTGAATGCTGCCACTATCTGGCTTCAACAAACCCATCGCAAGCTTCAGAATGGTGCTCTTTCCCGACCCCGCCACGCCAAAGATTGCTTTGGTCTCTCCGCGCTCCAATCGGAAAGATATGTCCTCGAGAACAACCTTTTCATCGAAGGCCAGCGAGACGTTCTCGAATACGATAACGGGCGATGAGGCTTCCTCAGTTGCCTTGAGCGGTTGCTCAGTGAGGGTTGGGTTTCCAGACATATCAACGGTAACCGAAAACTGCCAGCAGCAGTTTGGTGACAAATGCATCCATCATGACGATGGAGACGGAAGCGGCTACGACCGCCTGCGTGGTCGCTCTTCCTACCCCTTGAGTGCCCCCGCGAGCAGACATACCGTAGTAGCAACCCACCGTGGCGATGATGAACCCGAAAAGTACAGGTTTTATCAGCCCGGTAAAGACATCCCTAAAGGCGAGAATCTGCCACGCAGAGCTCCAGTACTGATGAGAATTAATCCCCAGCATAGCAATGGAAACAATCGCTCCGCCGACCAGTCCCAGAAGATCTGAAATAATAGTTAAGAAGAACAGCATAAACACTGTGGAGACTACCCGAGGCGTGACCAGCTTCTTCGTTGGATCCGTGCCGAGCGCACGCATCGCGTCTATTTGCTCAGTAACAACCATGGAACCAAGTTCGCTGGCCATTCCGGAAGCGTTTCTTCCGGCGACCATGAGGCCGGTTAGGACCGGGCCCAACTCGGTGACCATTCCAACCGATACCAGCTGCGCAATTAAGGAAAGCGATCCAAATCTCTGCAAAGTGCTGGCGCTGTTCAATGCCAGAACTACACCTGTGAAGAGCCCGGAGAGGGAGACGATGGGCAACGATCCCACCCCGATCAGGTCTGCCTGCTGGATGATATCCCCGATATATAGCGGATGATCGAATAAGTTTGCGATTGAGCGCGCCGCCAGCATGGAATATTCCTGGACCGCCAGGACTTGCTCTTTGATGAATTCGGTAGGCGACTTTATTTCCATTTGGCAGTTTGCCTGACGAATATATCAGAAAGCTGCATGCAGTCAGTTCCGGAGGAAAACCGGACTAAACAGGCATGTCCGAAATAAATTACCGCAATGTAGTGCTGGACGAATGGGCGAGACTAGTCTCTTGTCTTTTTCTTGATTTCGATGGAGAGGCGTTTAATCTTCTGGTTCAGCGTGGATAAGGGCACGCGGAAACGTTCCGCCGCGTCGGTTTGGTTCCAGTTGCACTTATCGAGCATGTCTACGATGATGTGGCGCTCGTAGTCTTCCACGATGTCGAAGAGCGAGGCGTCGCCGCGATGTTCAAGGCGTGGGAAAGACGAACCGCGGCCGGCTATGGTGTCGGCGAGCAGGTCGATGCCAATTTCAGGTCCTGAGGAAAGAACCACCGCGCGTTCAATAACATTTTCAACTTCGCGCACGTTGCCGGGCCAGGAGTAAGTGAGCAGAGCGCGCAAAGCCTCGGGCGTCACGCGCATTGCCGGCCGATCGTTTTCTTCCGCGTATTTCTGTAGAAAAAACTCAACCAGCAATGGAATATCCTCTTTGCGTTGCCGCAGCGGAGGCAGATCAACCGTGATGACGTTCAGCCGGTAAAACAAATCCTCGCGAAATTTCCCATCGCGCACATGTTGCTTGAGGTCAACGTTTGTGGCTGCGATGATTCGGACATCCGCTTGTAGTTCGTGAACTCCGCCCAAATGCATAAATTTCCTGTCCTGGAGGACGCGCAAAATCTTGCTCTGCGTATCCATGCTCATATTGCCGATTTCGTCCAGGAAAAGCGTTCCACGATCCGCGATTTCAAAGAGCCCCTTTTTCGAAGCGATGGCACTGGTGAAAGCACCCTTGACGTGTCCAAATAAAGTTGATTCCAGAAGGTCCGACGGCATGGAGCCGGTATTGACCGGAACGAAGGACCGGTCGCGGCGCGGAGAATTCAGGTGGATAGCCTTGGCAATCAGTTCCTTGCCGGTTCCACTTTCGCCTTGTAACAGAACCGTTGAGCGGCTGGGTGCCACTTGCGCCACCAGATCAAAAATCCTCAACATGGGCTCGCTCTTGCCCACAATGTTCTCGAAGTTATAGCGCTGCTTTAGTGCGCGCTTGAGTTGGATATTCTCTTCTTCAACGCGATGCCGGGCCACTGCCGCCCTTACGTCAGCCAGCAATTTTTCATTGTCCCAGGGCTTCTGGACGAAATTCACGGCTCCCGCCTGCATGGCGCTAACGGCGTTCTCAACTGTTCCATACGCGGTGATCATAATGATCGAGAGTTGTGGGTTATGAATGCGAAGGTCGGCAAGCAAGTCAATGCCGTTACGATCCGGCAAGGCGAGGTCTAGTAGAATGAGGTCGAACTCCCGCTCACCAATTCTCTCGAGGCCTTGCAGGGCGGTGGCAGCAGTTTCCACCTGATAGCCTTCCATTTCAAGCAAGGTTTGCAACGATTCACGAATGGCGGCTTCATCGTCCACGATCAGGACCGAGCCGAGCGGGAAGGGCGCCGCCCCGCTAATGCCCCGCTGCGAGAGTACTGCTACCTCAGACATTGACAGCCTTCTTTACCATGGGGAAATCAAGGGTGAAAGTTGTGCCTTCGCCCGCCCGACTCTCTACTCGGATTTGTCCTGCATGTTCCTGGATGATGCCGTAGGTGACCGATAGGCCGAGACCAGTGCCGCGGCTTTGCCCCTCAGCTGGGGCGGTCTTGGTGGTGAAAAACGGATCATAAATTCGGCGGATATGCTCCTGCGGAATTCCGCTTCCAGTGTCCGCAACCACGACGGAAACACTGGAGCCGTTGGAGGTCGCAACTCGTAGCGTTCCCCCATTCGGCATCGCGTCGCGGGCATTCAGAAACAAGTTCAGAAACACTTGCTGTAAACGGCCAACGTTACCGTGAATGGGCGGAAGATGTTCGGCGAGTTCGTCCTGTACCTGAATCTTGGCCGTTCTGAATTGGTGTTCGAGTAGAGCGAGCGTATCGAGGATGATGCTGCTCAAGTCAACATTAGTGAATTCCGTACCGCTGGTTCGGGAAAAATTCAGCAGGTTGTTCACGATTTCTGAGGCGCGGAAAGTCTGACGAGTGATTTTCTCCATCAGTCCGCTTTTTTGGGGATCACCCAGAAGTTGCTTCGAGAGCATCTGCGCGTAGGACGAAATCACCGCCAGCGGAGTATTGACCTCATGCGCCACGCCCGCAGCGAGCAATCCGATCGAGGAAAGCTTATCGGCTTGCGAGAGTTGCGACTCTAATTCAACGCGTTCGGTGATGTCATCCATGATGATGAGCCGGCCTATCACATTAAACTTCTTGGTCACCAGCGGCGCGATTGCGACATTCACCACGCGGCTTTCGCCTGTCGGTGTAGCGAGACGAAACTTATAGAGATTGTGAATGCCGGGATTCTGCCGCACGCGATAGAACTCTTCGACGAACGCTGCCGGGAAAACCTCGCTCAGCGGGCGTGTCATCGCCTGCCACCGAGGCAGCGCGTACATGACTTCCATTTGCGAGTTCCAGGATTCAACGCGATCCGCCAAGTCGACAGCGAGCACGCCGACATTGATTGACTCGACGATATTTTCGTTGAAATCCTTCAGGCGCTCGTATTCAGAGACTTTTTGCTCGAGAGATGCATATAGCCGCGCGTTCTGGATCGCAATTCCAAGATATCCGGCCAGAGTTTCAAGTAACTCAACGTCTTCGCTGGAGAGAAAATCGCCTTCGACCGTCTTGCCCAACCCGATGACAGCGATTGCGTGTTGCCGGGCCCGGCAGGAGATGTAATAGTTCAGGTCCAGCTTGGCAATGGTTGACTGCGCGCTTGCCGTCTCCCTCGGGACTTGATGGGTATTGTCGAAAAAGAGGTGGCCCGAGTCCGACTCGGGACGGCGCGCGCCCAGGAAGCTCAAATCCAAGCCGCTGGTCTGGGTCATCCCAAATGATTTCGCCAGGACGAAACGTTCTCCCTGTTCGCCGGCTGACAGAAAAATCGCCATGCGGTCGACGGCAAGAGTCCGCGACAGGCGATCTACAACCGAGGCGAGCATTTTGTCCAGATCGGTTTCCGCACTCAGATCGCGGGCAAACTCAACCAAAGTTTTTCGGTAGTCATAATGAGTTCGGTAGAAAAATTGATCGATGCGTTCCTGTATCCATTTGCGGACCGGATCGAACAGCACCGCTGTAACGACAATTGCCAGCACCAAACCCACCGGTCCGGAACTCGGTATTCGTGCGTGCACAACTTCCGCGACCGCAGCCACGATTGCAAAGTAGCTGCCAGCAATCGTCCCCGCTGCCAAGGTATAGACCATGCCTCGTTTGAAGATCAGATCCACATCCATGAGGCGATAACGGAAGATGGCATATCCGAAAGTTAGCGGCAGCAAGCCAAGAGACAGAACCGAAACTCGCATCCCGTTTGTCTGCACAGCGCCAGTCAGGTAAGGGATAACGTAGAACAGAGTGAATGGAGTAATGGCTAGGATCGTGCCGCGCGTGACCCATTTCAACTGCTGGCGAAGGATCGGAGTGCTGGCGCTCCGATAGCTGTGCCACAAAACGGCGGCTGCGATTATAAAAAACATCGCCAGGTAGCCCATCTGCAGGCGATCTAGGTTCCAGCGCAAACTCTCAGTCGCGGTCAAGAATCGAAGCGCCAGGATGTGACGGACCAACAAAACCGCCCCTGGGATGTAAATCGAAGGGATGACCCAGCCATGCTTGCGGACCAAACGGCTCTTTTCAGGAAAAGTGAGAACAAAATGGAGAAATAACGCAGGCTGTAGAAGGCCAGCGACTACGTTGGACCAATAAATGGTCCAGTCGAACTGGTTAAATTTGCCTGTGTACTTGAAAGCGTAAAAAATGAACGACACCAGGCAGAAAACATAAAAGTGCATGGACCCGGGAGCCGTCCATCGGCGAAGCAGCACATAAATCCCAATTCCGAGATAAATCAGCGCGATCAGCCGTAACCACTGGTTTAGCGATTTTTCTGCCGGAACGAGAATCACAACCGAGTCCACCGGTACACCGTTGCGCACTACCGAGTACGTAGCCTTTGACCAGGATCCTACGCGATACATTTGCCTTACTTGTGCGGCTTCGTTCTTGATAGGTTCCTGGTCAATTCCAACTAAGTTGTCGCCCTCTTTGATCCCGGCCTTGGCCCCCGGACCGTTGGCTTCGACCCGATCGGCAACGACCTTACCGCCGTGCTCCATCCACCAAACTCCGTCAGATGGAACCCGGAATTCGCTCTCTTTCTGAAAATTGATGGCGGCCAGAACGATCGCCGCCGCAGTTAACAGAAACAGCAAAACCGCTGGACTGATTTGGAAATCTCGATTCATTCGCGCTGACTGCCAGGGGCCAGACGTGGCCGTGTCAAGAGACTTCTGCACGTTCGGGGCCATGCGAGCTAACATAGGAGCGCCGGTAAATCCCCTACCAATAAAGACTTCCATGATTATAGAGGGAGAGGTGCGTCAGGGCTACATTTTATGGAAGACTTCTGTGTCTTTTGGTAAGTGCTTGCACCGAAGCCCTTTACGAATCCAACAATTGTCGCAAACTCGCTACTCTGGTCGGCCCGAGGCAGAAACAGATTCACTGTGGAATTGAGTTGCCATTAGGAGAGCGAGGGTAACTTTCAGGTCACTTTCGGAGGTGTTACGCTCTCAGGGGCTTACCTAATTGCGCGCCTCGCTAAATCCTGGTCAGACCTACGCCCCGCCCCCAACACGCACCGTACTTCCATCCATTTCCATCTCCCGAGTCTGGATTCGTTTCCTTTCTGCTATTGGAGGGCTTGTTTTAGCCTTCACCGCAGCCTTATTCTCGAGCGTCGCGCGAGAATCAGGCAATTTGTGGGGCACACTAATCCTGGCTTCCGTTGCATTGCTGCTGGCAGTTTTCGTTGGAGTCACCACTGTGCCCTATCTCGCCAAGCGGGTCGCTGGAGCAGCTATCCGAGACGCAGTGGACTACAAGGTCACCAAGTTCGGACTCATCTACGTAACGGTCGTGTTGTTGATCGGAGTGGCGGCGCTGAACACCGGGAACAATCTCCTGTACATCGTGGTGGCCGCGATGCTTGCTGCCATCATCGTCTCTGGTATCGCCTCGGCAGTGGTATTGCGCAATTTGGAACTCGACGTCCGGCTGCCGGAGCATGTCTTCGCAGGTGAACCAGTCCAAGGACGCCTGGCTCTGCGAAACCCGAGAAGATGGATGCCGTCGCTATCCGTAAATGTAGTGCCATGCGGCAAAGAGGTAAAAACTAAACAATGGCAGTGGCAACCAGCGACTTTCGCTTTTCCGCCGAGGCGGCCACCACAGGAGCAATGGCTGAAACTGCCCGATCGAAGACTTCAACGAGTTGCTCGTGCTGCCGCGTCGAACCACATATTTTCGGGGACCACCTATTTCCCGTACATCCCCGCGCGCGGAGAACTCAAGGCCGACCTTGATTTTCGTTTTGAACGGCGCGGTTGCTATCGGGAGGATAGTTTTGGACTCTCTACCCGCTTTCCTTTCGCGTTCCTCACCAAGGTTCGTCGCGTGATGCGTATGCGCGAGATAGTCGTTTACCCATCGCTACTGCCTGCGCGCGATCAAATTGAATTAATCCCCCGGATTGCCGGGGAGATCGAGACCTTCTTTCGGGGACGCGGAAACGATCTGTACAGGCTTCGGGAATACATGCCGGATGATTCTGCCCGGCACGTGGATTGGAAGGCGACTGCCAAAACCGGTTCGCTAAAGGTCCGCGAGTTCAGTAGCGAAGACAATCGAAAATTGCGGATTGTGTTCGACAACCCACATCCGGGCACAATCCCGACGAAAAAATATGAGGAGGCGGTCGCCACGGCCGCAGCGTTAGCCTGGCATTTTTGCAAACAAGAATCCGTGTCTTTTGCCGGTCAGGATTCAGGCGAGACTGCCGATGTCCATGGATTTCTGAGGTTTCTGGCTACTGTCGAACCTAAACGCTCGTCATCCCTTCTTGAAAATCTAAAACCCTCCGACGACTACAACATCATTATTACTGCGAGAAACCGCGACTATATCCCAACAGCCCTCCTAAACCGTTCTTTCCTCGTATCAATCGGGTCTTCAGAAGCGACTTAGTTCGGGCCGCAGGTTTAGCCGGTTCCGGCTGGGCTTCGATGAAAGTAATGGTTACTTTAGATTACCTTCGTCCATTGACCCCCGGATTGTAGGTGCTAGAGTTTTAGAAGGGGAAAGGAGCTTTCCTCTCAAGCAACTAGCAATGACCCCCCAACTTCAGACCGCGCTGTGGGTAAGCCATCCAGTGCTTCAGGTCGCGGTTGGTGTAACGATGTTCAGGCGAAAACTGCACCGCGCGTTTCCCGTTTTCTTCACCTATCTCGCAGCTCAAATCGCAATTTTCTGCGTATTATTTCCGATTCAAAAGCTGGCGAGCTATTCAGTCTATTTTTACGGATACTGGATCTGCGCGGGGATCAGCCTGGCGCTGGGATTCAAGGTCATCTATGAGATCTTTCAAGACGTTTTTCGTCCTTATCATGCCCTGAAGGATTTAGGGTCAGTCCTATTCAAGTGGGCTGGTCTGGTAATGTTACTAGCCGCTGTCGTCATCGCCGCAGCGAGCCCAAGTTCGGAACAAGGGGCGGTAATTGAAGCAGTGCTCGTAACCCAGCGTGGTGTGAGAGTGATCCACTGTGGTCTCATCTTGTTCCTTCTGGTTTTCTCGAGGTATCTAGGCGTTTCCTGGAAACAGAACAGTTTCGGGATTGCGCTGGGATTTGGAACGTACGCCGCCGCAGAATTAGGAACCTTCGCACTTTACAGCTCTGGTCGTGTCAGCGGGAATATGGTCTCCGCTGTGGACGGCATCGCCTATAGTTTGGCAATCATGATCTGGCTCGGATATTCGGCATTGCGTTCCGCGCCCAGAGCGGAATCCTTCAATTTGCTCAGATCTCAAAGATGGAATCAGAGTCTGGCTGATATTCAAAATCCGGTAGCCGGAGACTCGCTGATCCCGATGTTCGAGGGAATGGTAGACAGAGCTTTTTCCAGAACCGGAGAAAAGACATTTATGACATCCGAGCGTGAGCCGTTACCAGCATTGCACACGCATTCCGCCGTTGAACCCAGTGCGGTTCGGTTTCAATCCGGAACTCTTCCAATCACATTACCTGCAAAATTCTGACGGACTTTCCGGAGCACGAGGCCTCTCACACCGCCGCGAATTACCAAGATGTGTGATTTGCCGATTCAGGCCATGTCCTTCCTTAGCGGGTAGATAATAGCTGGTATCTATTCGGCACCGTTTAGCATCTCGACCGCGTACATCTTTGCATGCAAAACGATCACACACCGGAAAGAATCGTTTCCTTGCAGCCGAGCGCTACGGTCATTCTTGCCGCCATTGGAAAACTTGATCGCATTGTTGCGTGCACAAGGTATTGCGCGGAAGTCTGTCCCGAGATCCGGACGAGAGAAACGTGCATTATTGTCGCCGACTCTTGGGCGGCTCAGAGCGAGCAGATCGTGGCAGTCCGTCCGGATCTTGTAATCGCTGCGGTTCCCTATCAGGAAAAATCGGTAACGGAGATTTTAAAGTCCGGAGTGCGATTTCTCGGATTGGCGCCGCACAGTCTATCCGATATTTATGGTGACATCGCGGTCATCGCCGGATTGGCGGGAGTACCAGAATCCGGCTCAACGGTGATTGAGACAATGAAGCAAGAGATCGAAGCGATTCGACAACAAACCGCTGATCTGCCGCGCAAACGCGTCTATTGCGAGGAATGGGGCAAGCCGCTGATTGCGTCTCAGCCGTGGGTTAAAGAACTGATTGAAGCGGCTGGAGGGGAATTCATCGGCACCACAGGCGCAAAGACATCTGTCGAGGCTGTTCTATCCGAAAATCCGGACGTAGTAGTTTTCGCCTGGTGCGGAGCGGGCGATCGTGTCCCCATTGAGAAAATCGTGCGCGAACGTGGATGGAAGGGGACGAGTGCGGCTCGCGAGGGACGTGTTTACTCCGTACGCGACGAATTTCTGAACACGCCAGCCCCCACTCTGGTTTATGGTCTGCGGGCGCTGGCGTCCGCCATCCATCCCGAGCTTTTTCCACAGTCCATTGGTCTACGATGCCTCAACGCAAAATCCATGCTGGAGGTATCGTGAAGCAAGTTGTCGCCGCTTTGATTTTTAAGGATGGTAAGGTTCTGGTTTGCCAACGAACCCGGCATCAAACCATGCCGCTGAAGTGGGAGTTCCCCGGCGGAAAAATCGAAGAGGGAGAACAGCCAAGAGACGCGCTGCGACGGGAGTTGGACGAGGAACTTGGAATTGAGGCCAGCGTTGGAGATGAAGTCGCGCGAATCCGCCATCAATACAAGAATGGAAGTTCGGTAGAGCTTCGTTTCTTTGTAGTCAGAGACTATAAGGGCGAACTGGAAAATAAGATCTTTAAAGATATGCGGTGGGCGGATCGTTCGGAATTGCCATCCTTCGATTTCCTGGAAGCGGATCTGGAGTTGGTTAAAGATCTAGCCTCGGGCAAGATCATATGAAAACCTCGTGTGATCTCTGTAGCGTAGCCTCTTAAAGCAGCTACAATCGCAACATCCATGGCGATAGCCGCTAAATCTCAATCGGCCAACAAGCCGCTATCGGGCAAGTCCGTCCTAATTACTGGCGCCGCCCGTCGCCTCGGACGAGCCGCCGCAGTGGCCATGGCAGCCGCCGGTGCAGATGTCGCGATCACATTCCTAACCTCGGCGCGCGAAGCGCAGTCCACCGTTATCGACCTCGGCGGTTTGGGAGTACGAGCGATCGCGTTGCGTTGCGACGTTACGGATCCGAAGAGCATCGCCAATACGGTTCGTGAAATCAAAAGAGAGTTTGGCGGTCTGGATATCCTGGTAAATAACGCGGCCAACTACGAGACAGTCGAATTCGAGGATCTTACCCTCAAACAATGGGATGCGATGTTCGCGTCGAACGTGCGCGGGCCATTTCTGATGTCACAGGCAAGCTTAAAACTTCTTCGGGATCGACGGGGCAAGATTATTAACATGGGGTCGCTCGGAGGATTGCGACCGTGGGCGACTCACGCTCACTACTGCTCGTCCAAAGCCGCTCTTCATATGCTTACAAAAGTCATGGCGATAGCCTTGGCGCCGGAGATTTCGGTTAACTGCGTCGCTCCCGGAATGATTGATCTCGGCGAAAAGGCAGCGGCAGCATTCATGAAACGTATGGCCAAACAGACTCCGATGCAGCGCAATGGTAGAGGGGAAGATGTTGCTGCGGCGGTTTTGTTCTTCGCCGCGGCCCCGAGTTTTATAACCGGACAGATTCTGACTGTCGATGGGGGACTGGGACTGTGACCCCCGAGCCTCGTCTGTCGCGGGCACTCTTGCCCGCGAGATTTTGTTCGAGCGGCGCGGGCAAGAGTGCCCGCGCCACACGAGCGCTTCTTTTCATTTTCTTGCTGCTGTCTTCGATGGCGGTTGGACAGGCGCGCCCTGAAGATGGTGGACACGAAATCGAACTCTGGACCGGAGGAGGACACTCGGTTCCCGGAGGTACCTCGAATACGGAAGTCTGGAATGTTGGTGCTCGTTATGGATGGATATTGACCCGTCCTTTTGGTCCAGGCTTCCTGAAAGGACGCTTCGAATATGCCGTGGATATAGTCCCGGTATTCATGGTTTTCCAGGGGGCGAATGAGTTTGAGCCGTCGACGACCTCCTATGGGGCCGGGTTTAATCCTTTTGATTTGAAGTGGAATTTTGCAACCCGCGGCAAGATTGTTCCCTATTTCGAATTAAGCGGCGGTGTGCTTTTTACGAACAACGATGTTCCCGCAGGCACGAATAACGTTAACTTCACGCCCGGTGCAGGTTTAGGCACGCATTTCCTGGGAGAGAAATATAACTGGAGCGTAGAAGTCCGCTACCTTCACGTTTCAAATGCCGGGCTGGCAGTACCGAATCCGGGTTTGAACACCGTGCAGGTACGCTTGGGAATTGGCAGATTCTTCAAGCATTAAAAGACAACAGATCCACAACTTCCCACGAATGGACAGATGTTCTCTCATGTGGCCAGCAGGCATGTACAACCGAAAGCCCATAAACGCTAACTCAAGCCTTTGGATGATCACCGCACAATTCTGCGAACCCAAGAATCTAGCGCGGCGACTTGGCACATATAAGGTACTCACCCTCTCCGGACTGGATCAGGCGGTATTTTGCGAATGCCGGTTCGATCATTCGGAGAGTTTGCCGTTCCATTTCTTGGTCGGTTTTGTCAGTGTACTTCAGCAGTCGGATAACACATCCGTACAGGAAGACGATTGTCTTTCCGAGTCTGCCCGTCGGGACTGAGAGCAGTCCTCCCAGTTTGGGAGGAAAGTAGCCAACCAAAAAGATGCCGTCACTGCGAAGCACTCGGCAGACTTCGTGCAGAACACGCTGAGGATCGGCAAAATGGCGCCACGCGCCCATGCAGGTAACTACATCGAAGGAAGTGGAGCCGAATGGAAGTGCGGACGCATCCGCCTGCGTGAGTCGAATGGAGTCAGTGGTCTGTTTTAGCCGGCAGAGCGATTGAAAAGAAAAGTCCAGCCCCGTGATACAGAAACCTTGTTCTCTCAACCGACGGCTGAGAGCGCCCGTCCCGCAAGCGATGTCGAGGACCTTGATTCGATGCTCGGCTGGAAATGCTTCACTGAGGGCCGCTGCCATCGTCCGAATGTGGCGCAAATGATCTGTGAACAGCACCTCGTAGAAAGGAGAAACCCGGTCATAGAAAACGCGCGTGGATCGCGAGGTTGCTGCAATGACACCCAACTTCAGCATCAGGCGCATGTTAGCCATGACTTTTCCCGACATAGTAGATTCGTACTGGGAAGAGAGACACGTGGCTGACTTTTGTGTACTCGATCCTCAGCGAAGGCACGAGTTTCAGGTACTTGCCCAGTGCGATCGGCCGGCAGTGAGGCGCGTAACCGGCAAACAGAAATCTCCAGATACGGTTCCACCTCCCACGGTCGTATCCGAGGCAGTAGAGTTCGTTGGTGATACGACAAAGAAATCGGATCGGCCACCGGACATCATCCAATTCCGTAGTCATAGTTATAAGAATGGCGTGGCCTTGCGGAGCCAGTACGCGTTCCATTTCCTTTACCGTATATTTAATTTCCTCATCATTTAGCAGATCGAGCAAATAAGTTGAGACGTAGAGATCGAAGGTCCCATCGCTGTATGGAAGATGCCTGCAGTCGCTCCTTACGAAAAAAGGGGAGGAAGAGAGGAGATTCTTTTTCATCAGGTAGTTCTTCGCGGCAGCGATCATTTGCGGCGAGAGATCGACGGCACTGATGGTTTTTGCATTCTTGGCTTTCTTTACCAACTGGGCTAAGAAATATCCAGTCCCAACCCCGGCTTCGAGAACATTGGTTGTACCTTCCAGGACCGGGCCGCGTAGTGCCGCCCTGTTCGACCAGCGTTCGTGAAAACCCATAATCCAGTCGTAGAAAGGGTATGGATTGGGAATTAGCTTCAAGAATTTAAGATTTCTGCCGATCGTCTCGAATTGATCAGCGACGGCAACGGACGAACCATACCAGACGGGAACCTGACGGTAACCGAAGTCCCGGAGATACCGACGGATTGCCTCCCACATTAAATCATCGCTCTTCATCCGCCGCTCGACTCGGGCAGCATGTCGTAATACGTCGCGGGCTGCCTCCGCTGAACGATGGCGTCGGCTGCGTACGCCAGTCGAAACAATAGCCCCTCCTCCCATGGACGACCAATCAACTGCAGCCCGATTGGTAGCCCGCGAGCGTCGTAGCCAGCAGGGATGCTGATCGCAGGAAGGCCTGTGAAGTTTGCCACAGAGGCGAACCGCATGGTTCGCATTGTCTGGTCGACGTCCGAGATGCCGTCGGGTAGTGATCGCTCCTCGATCCTTGGAGCTGTTAAGGCGGTGGCGGGCGTGACGATCGCGGAGACCTCGTCCAACACCGAAAGAACGTTGCACAAGGCGCGAGTCCGGACGCGTTGCGCGATGACATAATCGCTAGGCCTTGTGTTCCGGATGATCGCCAACATCTGGCGCGTGGTCCAACCGAAATCGCAACGGTGCTGCACCTCGTGAATCGACATGCTTGCGGCCATTTCGGTCAGTATGGTCAGGCCGAAAGCAACAGAGGTCGTGTACAGGTCAGGGATGGTGACCTCGACGATCTCGGCACCCAGGCCGACGAAAGCCTCCACTAACCGCTCGCAAGTAGCGACAACCTCGTCGTCGGCGTCGTTGAACCAGTCTCGGTAGACTCCCAGGCGAATACCATGCAATGCTCCGTCGTACTGCTCGAAACTGACGGGAGGTTGCTTTAGAGTGTTCAGGTCTGCGGGGTCACGGCCCGCCATGGCGGCATAGAGCAGGGCAACATCATCCACAGTCGCACCGATTGGTCCTACGTGCGCGACACTCCAGCACAGCGGTGCTGCACCGAACTCGCTTATTCGGCCGTACGTCGGCTTCAGCCCTACAACACCGCAGAAGGAAGCCGGAATCCTGATTGAGCCGCCGCCATCAGCACCGACCGCGCCTGGACAAAGCCCCGCGGCTACCGCTGCTGCAGATCCGCTCGAGCTACCCCCCGAGTGGTGTGACAGATTGTAGGGATTGCGCACAGCTCCGAAATGCGGATTAATACCTGATGGCAGAATGCCGATTTCATGCATATTGGTCTTGCCCACGAGCAATGCACCGGCATCCCGTAGTCGTCGCACCACCGTGGCGTCCTCGCATGCGGCGACTTTGCCTAGAAATCGCGTCCCGACAGTAGTCGGATACGGCTTCATGTCCAGCTCGTCTTTCACGGCGACAGGAACACCATCTAAAAGTCCAAGAGCCTTGCCTGCGCGGTGTCGCGCAGTGGAAGCACGCGCCTGCGAAAGTATGTCTTCACGGTTGCACGCAATAAAAGCACGCAATGGTGGTAGGTTCTGCTCGCTGACAGCGACAGCACTGAGAAAACGCTCAGCTACGTCCTCCGGGGTTAGCAAACCGCGCCTGAAGGCATCCGCATAGTCGCGGATCGTACGGATCGTTTGTCTTCGGAAGGGAGTAACCGGGAGCAGATCTGCCCCTATGCCAGAGCCTGGGTTATCGTGCAATGGCGAGAGGGTGGGTGCTTCATCAATTGTGGCGGTGCGGAGTTTGGAAACTCCGAGGCTGCGCATCAAGGAGGGCGCAAGCAGCGCCGCAGTCAGAGGATTTTCCAGTAATCTCACGAAGGCACGGAGGGCCCAGCCGTGTAGTCGTGGCGCTCTCGTCGACTCGTTGATATAGTCCATCCCCAGCTCGCCTCTTAATTGATTGTCAGTGTGATTCGTCCTGTAGAACCAAGCGTGATATTTCGCGCAATTTTATACTGAACGATTGACTGTGGCTGCGAGGCCTCTTTACAGTGCGGCGGTATTCGGATTGTACAAGGCGTTCGGTTGGCAGGAATTATTCCCGGATGACGGCCCCACCCGGAAGGACTTCGGCCTTGAGTCGGCGCCTGTGTGGCTCCGCCCGCTGCGTGAACCCGCGCGCCAGCTTGCAGCCCCCGACTCTGCCAGATATTCTTCTCCCGTATGTCAACACTCGTGGAATGCGTCCCGAATTTTTCCGAAGGACGCGATAAGTCGAAGGTTGATGCCATCGTCGAGGCCATGAAAATGGATGGCGTCTACTTGCTCGACCGCGAGATGGATTCTGATCACAATCGCTGTGTGATCACGCTGGTTGGCGAACGCCAGGCAATTCAGGAAGCCGCGATTCGTGGAGTGGGTAAGGCTGCCGAGTTGATTGATTTGACGAAACACAGCGGCGCCCATCCTCGGCTGGGCGCGGCGGATGTTGTCCCGTTTATTCCAATTGAAGGCGTTAGCCTGGAAGACTGCGTTGAGATGGCTCGCCAAGCCGGTGCAGAAATTTGGAAGCGATACCAAGTCCCAGTTTATCTCTACGAGGCGGCGGCAACTTCTCCTGAGCGCCAGAATTTGGAATACATCCGGCGTGGACAGTTTGAGGGGGTACGCGCCGAGATCGCAACCATCCCTGCCCGCAAGCCTGATTTCGGAGAAGCGAAGCTGCATCCAACCGCTGGCGCGGTCGTGGTGGGCGCACGCAAAGCGCTGATCGCCTACAACGTGTTTCTGAACACTGCCGACGTCGAGATCGCGAAGAGAGTCGCCAAAGCAGTTCGCGCTTCCAGCGGCGGCCTGCGATTTGTCAAGGGCGCCGGATTTTTCGTTCGGGGAATGGCACAGGTCTCAATGAATCTCACAGACTTCGAGCAGACTCCAATTCACCGTGTTTTCGAACTGGTAAAGCGGGAGGCGGCGCGGCATGGCGTAATTCCTGTCAGCAGCGAGATCGTAGGACTGATTCCGAAGAAGGCGTTGGAATTGACCGCGGAATGGTTCCTGCAAGTCGAAAATTTTGATTCGTCCATGATTCTAGAAAACCGGCTGGCGGCGGTGATGGGTGGAAGAATGGCAGTCGGTGGAATTCGGGCCGGAGTTGAACCATTCATCGAGCAGCTCGCGGCCCCAACCGCAACTCCCGGCGGAGGCAGTGCGGCTGCGGCTAGCGCGGCCATGGCTGCTGGTTTGGCCAGCATGGTAGCTTCGATCTCAAGAAGCAAAAAGGCATATCTCCCGCATGAAGCCGCTCTCACCGAGGCCATTACGCGGCTGGCAGTGTTGCGCGAAGAATTGAAGAACGCGATCGATTCCGACGCCGAATCGTACAACGCGGTTGTGAAAGCCTATAAGCGCGCAAAGGAAATACAGGATGGCGACGGCATTATTAATGCTGCGTTGAAGCAGGCCACGATGGTCCCTCTTGATGTCGCGGAGAAGGCAAAAGAAGTTGCCGCCGTTGCTGAAAGACTAAAACAGATTACAAATCCAAATATGAAATCTGATTTGGTCACGGCGATCGCGCTTGCCCGCGCTGCAATCGAAGGAGCGCTGGCGAACGTTGAAGTGAATCTGGAATCATTAAAAGATGAGACTTTCGTGGCTGAGACGCGAACTAAGGCATTGGCGTTAAAGCGATGAGTTTCCTGGATTTTTCGTGGTGCTTGATAGCAGCCTGATGGACAAGACATGGAATGGTCGCCTGCGTCTGCCGTTCGCTGGCTCTTCGATTCGGAGCGAGGCCCCTCGGATCGCCTGATCCCGCGCTGGATTTTTCTTCGTGGGCTGGGGCTCATCTATTTCTCGGCATTCTTCTCACTGGTGTTTCAGATCCGAGGCCTCATCGGCCCCAACGGAATTCTTCCCGCCGGTCAATATCTGCGGGCTGTAGCCACGCAACTCGGTCCTGCGCGATTCTGGTTCGCACCGACGTTGCTTTGGTTCTCCAGTGGTTCGCACATGCTCTCAGCCGTGTGTTGGGTGGGGATGCTGGCGTCATTGCTGATCGTTGTGAATGTATGGCCCCGCGTGACGCTGATGATTTGTTTTGTGTGCTTCCTGTCTTTTATTGCGGCCGCAGGAGATTTCTCCAGTTACCAGTCCGACGGCATGTTGCTCGAAGCGGGATTCATATCGTTATTCTTGGCACCGCCAGGAGTTCGTCCAGGTTGGGGAGAAGCATGGACTGCGTCGCGGGCGAGTGGGTTCCTGTTGCTATGGGAGTGGTTTCGAATTTACTTCGAATCCGGAGTCGCAAAGATTGCCAGCGGCGACCCCGAGTGGCGCAATTTTACAGCCATGGACGAGTACTATCAGAACGGTCCGCTGCCCACTTGGATCGGCTGGTACGCGCAGCATCTGCCGCATTCGTTTCATGCAGCTTGTGTGTACGGCACGCTTGCGCTTGAGCTTGGGCTTATATGGATGTTTCTTCTGCCTCGCCGTTTCCGGATTATTCTTTTCTTTATCGTCACTCCCTGGCAAATCGGAATAATACTCACCGCCAACTACGCATTTCTGAATTATCTGGTGCTTGCGCTGGGGTTCTTGCTCCTCGATGACGTTTTTGGTGTGCGCTTCGTGCCGGCAAGATTTAAGAAGTTTCTGCCTCTAAGTTCGAAAACTTCCGTTGCCGGTTCTGATGAGAGGAACTCTGAAACAGGTCCATACAAAACTTCGCCTCTGGTGGCTTTAAGACTTTCGGTAACCGCCGTCATGCTTGGCTGGATTTTCTATGCGACCACAGCTCAACTAGTCTGGATGTTCTTGCCGACTGCGCCATTGCCAGTTTCGCCAGTAACTGTGCTGGAGCCTCTTCGTATTGCCAATCGTTATGGACTCTTTGCAGTCATGACACGCGAGCGATTCGAAATTGAATTCCAAGGTTCACTGGATGGTCAAAGTTGGGTCGCTTACCCGTTTCGCTTCAAGCCGCAGGACGTTCGCACACCGCCCGGAATTTACGCCCCGTACCAGCCTCGCTTTGATTGGAATTTGTGGTTTGCATCTCTCGGCTCGTGGCGTGAATATCCAATAGTCACAAGTACCGAAGAACGTTTGCTGGCAAATGAACCAGCTGTGCTTTCTCTTTTTGCGGGTAATCCCTTCGCTCATCCGCCGCCAAAGCAGGTCCGCGCTGTGGAGTGGCAGTATTGGTTTACCACGATGGCGGAGAAGCGTTCGCAAGGCGTTTGGTGGCGTCGGGAATTTCGCGGACTATATGCTCCGACGTTGGGACGCGACGCCAGCGGTAAGATTGAAGTAGTGGAGTGGCCATCGGCAAGTGTTCCGCAACCTTAATTCCTCACATGAGTGAATATCGAACAATTCGCTGGACGCAAAAAATATGAATCGCAGGGCTTGCGTTATCGGCAGCGGTCCGAATGGCTTGGCCGCGGCGATCGTCCTTGCTCAGCGCGGCCTTCAGGTGGATGTGTTCGAGGCTGAAGCGATTCCCGGCGGCGGAGCTCGCACTCTGGAGTTGACGCTTCCCGGGTTCCTGCACGACTTCGGATCGGCTGTGCATCCCCTGGGCGTTGGTTCGCCATTTTTTTCAAGCTTGCCATTGCAGAATTATGGATTGACCTGGATTCATTCCCCTACACCACTGGCGCATCCTCTGGACGACGGAACTGCTGTAATGCTTGAGCGGAAGCTTGAAGATGCGGAAGCCTCGCTGGGGAGCGATGGCAAAGCGTGGCGAAGTCTGATGGAGCCACTCGCCAACCACTGGAACGAATTTGCATCGGAAGTACTCGCGCCCATTCACCTGCCATTCCGTCATCCATTCCTGCTCGGGCGATTTGGACTCATGACGCTGTCGTCGGCGAAAAGTATCGCTAGCCGGTTTCGCAGTCCACGAACGAGAGCGCTATTCGCAGGCTTGGCGGCCCATTCTTTTCTTAGTCTGGATGAACCCTTGAGCGGCGTATTCGGAGTGGTTCTTGCCGTGGCCGCGCATGCCGTGGGATGGCCGATTCCTGTGCGCGGATCGCAATCTATCACGAACTCGTTGTCCAGCTATCTCGCAACACTCGGCGGTACCGTTACCACATCTCGCCGGGTTGAGAGTCTGTCTGAGCCCAAGAATTACGACGTCACACTTTGTGACGTTACGCCGCGACAATTGTTGCGGCTTGGCGATGCGGTACTCACGGACACATTCAAGCGCGTGTTGACGAGGTTTCGCTACGGCCCCGGAGTCTTCAAAGTAGATTACGCTTTGTCGAGACCGATTCCGTGGAAGGCTTCCGAGTGCCTTCGCGCCACGACAGTCCATGTTGGTGGGAGCTTCGAAGAGATTGCCGAATCGGAGAAGGCCATGTCTCAAGGCAAACTTGCTGAGCGCCCGTTCATCATTCTGGTACAGCCCAGTTTGTTTGACTCCACACGCGCGCCGGAAGGGAAGCACACTGCGTGGGCCTACTGCCATGTTCCGAACGGATCAACTTTCGACATGTTGCCCCGGCTCGAAGCCCAGATCGAACGCTTCGCGCCAGGGTTCGCGGAGTGCGTTCTGGCTCGCAAGGTATTTTCTCCAGCGGCGCTGGAAGCCATGGACGCCAATCTAATCGGCGGTGACATTGTTGGAGGAGCAATGGATATCGGACAGTTCCTGTTTCGTCCGACGGCCCGTGGCTACGCTACATCCGCGAAAGGTGTATACCTGTGCTCGGCCTCAACACCACCGGGCGGGGGCGTCCACGGCATGTGCGGCTACCACGCAGCAAGGGCGGCAATAAAGCGATTAGATAGCTAGCAGGAATCTTAAGTGGCTCTGAACATGGTAGTCCAGATGAAGAACCAACTTCACTCTCTGTGGAAGTTATGTTTGTCGGTCGGAAAGGGCGATTGGGAGCTGGGCGACTACCCAGTTGTAATACGCGAGCAGGACGTCAACCGGACGTTAGAGAGCACTCGGCTCAAGCAGTATCGGTTCACCGCTTATATCATTAATTGGGGCCTAGCTGGCGCAGGAGACACGAAACGGGAAGCGCTACAGGCATTGGACAAAACTTTTACGACCGTGAAGATGGAGAGGCTTTGTTCGGGGTTGTCCCTTCCCCGGCTAGGCACGCGGGTTCCGATTCAGTTCGCTTATCGAGAACGCATCAGTGCATACGCCGAACTGGCTGAAGACTTCGTTCACTGCGTCCTCAAACTGGACTGGGCATGGCTGTCAGATGAGTCAAGCCTCTGGGACTTTCATCGGGAAGAAACGAATAATGTCCTAGTTTCCAGAATTAAGGAAATTTATGGTGTAGATGTGTCAGATATTGAGTCCGCGAGACTATCGGAAATTCTAGAACGCATCGCTACAGGGAAAACGCCCGCATAATCGCGACAGCGTTGATAAGCGTTTTACTATCACGATTTCAATTGGCCTTGGCAAACGCAATCGAATGAAACTCCAGCGTTTCCCCAAGGTGCGCCAGAAAATAGTCTGGGCTGTGATCTCCGGGATACAAATGAAACTCGTGCTTGATTCCTTCGGATTGAAGCTGGCGATGTAAGGCTTGAGCACCCACTTCAAAGTCGAAGTCATCTTCCTTTCCGCAATTGAAATAGATCGCCAGCTTTCCGATCGCAGCTTTATTTGTCCGCGCTAGAGTAAATGGATCGTTCTGCTTCCAATGTGGAATGTTAATTGGATCTCCAAATGGCGATCCCATGAGTCTTCCCAACTGATTTCGAGATTGCAACGCTGAGTTCAGTTCTTGAGGAGACTCCGTCATAAGCGCGGCACTCTGAACGCTGACCGCCGAAAACAACTCCGGATAGGCGAACGCGAAACGCAACGCGCCGTATCCGCCCATGGAGAGCCCGGTAATCGCTCTTCCAGCCCGGCCCTTCCTGACGGCGTACTTACTCTCAATAAAAGGAATGAATTCATGGATGAAGAAATCGCTGTACCGCACCTTGCCGTCGGCGGAGTTGATGAAGAAGCTATTCTTTCCATCAGGAGCCACGATCAGGTATTCACTGATCTTTCCTTGCTGACGAAGGTCTTCGATTAAATCCCATCCGCCGCTTTTGAAGAGGGCCTGTTCGTTCTGGCCGAGTCCGTGCAAAAAGTAGAGCACGGGATAGGGCTTCCTCGCCTCGTCTGCAACAATCGCGGTGTAATCATCAGGCAACAACACGCAGTAATGGACGGGCTGTTTGAGGATGTGACTGTTGAGCACCGCGCAGTCCATGCGTCCCTGCGCGTGAGAACTGGGTGGGTAAATGAGGGAGAAAAACAAGAACAGCGAAAGGCAAACGTACCCTCTAACATTGTCATTCCGAAGCGCGCCGCGCGAGGACTCTGCTGTTCCGACGGGCAAAGCAGATTCCTCCGGGCGAAGCGCCCGTTCGGAATGACAAGGAGGGGGAATCATTCGTATCTAAGTGCCTGCACCGGGTCGAGCCTGGCAGCGCGGCTTGCCGGATACAGCCCCGAAAGCAAGCTGACTACGACAGCGAAAGCAATCGCCCCTGCAACCAGCCACCACGGCACCGACCAAATATTCTCAGGAGGAAACTGCTGCCGCTTGAGGTAGATATTGGTTCCGAAGTTAATCACGTGACCGATGATCCAGCCGAGGGCCACGCCGAGCATCCCGCCAAAAACGCCCATTGCGCCCGCCTCGGCGAAGAACAATCCCTTGACGTCCGAATCGCTGGCGCCCAGGGCCTTCATGATGCCGATCTCACGACGTCTTTCGAGGATCGCCATCACGAGCGTATTTACGATTCCGATGGACGCGACGGCTAAAGCCAGGCTCCCGAAGATTCCCAGGAATAGATCCAGTACGGCAAAGAATTGCCGCAGGCTTTTCGTTGCATCGATGATCGAAAAAGTGTTGAACCCCATTTTCTTTATGGCGTCTTCGACTTGCTGCACATACTTTGGACTCTTGACCCGCACGCTCACATCCGAATAGCTCGGGGTTCCGGTTGCCGTGTCGGAAATATCACGCGAGCTCGATGCCTGCATCATGTGCAGGCTCTCGGCAAACTTCAGAGGCAGGAACACGCGCGCACGGGCTTGTCCGCGCATGCTATCGGGATCAAGATCGCAAATCCCAACAATTTTCAATTTCAGCTCCCGCGAGACAACGGAATACGCTGCGCCATTCGATTCGCTTGCATCAGCGGAACTTGCCGCAGTGCGCTCCGCGTAGCGCATGGTCAATTCCTTGCCGAGTAGCGGAGTCGCGAGATCGGCGACTTTCACATCGTCATCGCCTTTCTTCGGGGTGCGATCTAGGAGTTCCGCCGCAAAAGACTTTTGTAGTACTACCTCGGGCGCCATCTCCGAGGTAAAGAAAGTGCCTTGCATGCCATCGAACGCATCGTTGGTCTTTGCGGAAGACGGCAAGCCTGCCACCATCGTCAGATGCTGCTTACCTTCATACCGCAATTCGGTAATCAGGCGGATATCTGGATAGGCCTCCAGCACATTGGGAAGTTGCTCCATCTTCTGGCGTTCCGTTTCGTCCAGTGCCGGACTCTCTGCCGGAGACGGACCGTTTCTCTCCTGGTCGCGATTGAAGCCACGAAGATCCCGCCGTGAAGTGACTACCACGGTGTCGAACAGCCCCGATTTTTGGAGCCGCCGCGCGGCTAACTGCTGCAACCCGATGCCGAGGGAGAGCATTGCAACGAGCGAGGCCACCCCGACCGAGATACCAACCGTCGTAAGAGAATTGCGCAAGAAAGACTCGCGCAAATTGCGGATTGCGAGCTCGGCCGAATCGTATAACTTCACAGCGTCTTCTCCGTAGTTCCGCGAACCATGGCCTCGGCAACATTCGCCTGATCGTCAATCAATGTTCCGTCGGCCAGGAATATCATGCGCCGCGCATAACGCTCGGCCAGTGATCGCTCGTGTGTGACCATCACAATCGTCATCCCCATAGTTTCGTTGAACTCGCGAATAAAGTTCATAATCTCGGTTCCGGTGCGCGAATCAAGATTGCCGGTCGGCTCATCCGCGAGCAATATTTGAGGCTTATTAATCAACGCCCGCGCCAGAGAAGCACGCTGCTGCTCTCCACCTGAAAGTTCCGTGGGCCGATGGCGTTTCCTTGCGAGAAGCCCTACTCGGCGCAACGCTTCTTCCGCTAACCCTTCACGCTTGGCGCGATCTACTTCAGCGAAGCGCATGGGAAGCTCAACGTTCTCCAGCAACGTCATACTGGGAATCAAATTGAAAGACTGAAAGACCATACCGACCGTGCGCAAACGATACTTGGCAAGCTCCTCCCGGGAAAGAGCTGCGAGATTATTTCCTTGCACCACGACGCTGCCAGAAGTGGGATGGTCAAGCCCCGCAATGAGATTGAGCAGCGAGGATTTTCCAGATCCCGATGTTCCGAGGAGTGCAATGAACTCTCCCGATCGCACTTGCACCGAGATGCCGTCCACAGCGCGTATCAGCGTGTCTCCCATCTTGTAATGACGGCAGAGATTGTCGGTCTGAATCGCGATTGCCGATTGCTGAGCGGGGCCTGAATCCATATTCAGCGCACATCCCCTCGCACCAGATTCAGCGCGTCGGTTAAATCCGCATCGTCCTTACCGGGCTTCTTCGATGCTGCTTCGCCGGAAGGAATGACATCCCCTTCGCCGGGAGCAAGAAATAAATTGGTCTCCAAACCGTGTTGCTTCATGTACAGCTCATAATAGCGGCCACTCAGAGCAAACAGTTGTTCATGAGTCCCGCGTTCGACGATCCTTCCCTGCTCAATCACCAGAATTTGATCGGCGCGCCGGATCGTTGAAAGCCGATGCGCAATTACGAACGTAGTGCGTCCTTTCATGAGATACGAAAGGCCCTGCTGGATGAGCGCTTCAGACTCGGAATCAAGACTTGAAGTCGCTTCGTCAAGTATTAGGATGCGTGGCTCCGCCAAAATTGCTCGGGCGATGGAAATTCTTTGCCGCTGACCGCCGGAAAGCTTCACGCCACGCTCGCCAACGATGGTGTCATATTTATCGGCGAAGCTTTCCGCAAACTCGTCCACGCGCGCGATCCGGCACGCTTCCAGAATTTGTTCTTCGGTCGCATCGGGTCGTGAAAACGCCACATTTTCCCGAATCGTTCCATCAAAGAGAAATGACTCCTGTAGAACCGTACCGAGATGCGTGCGATAAGAATCCAGCCGCACCGTACTCAAATCAATGCCATCGACGAGAATCTTTCCTTCCGTAGGCACGTAGAAAGCCGCGACCAGCCCAATCGTCGTGGACTTGCCGGAGCCCGAAGAACCAATAAGAGCGGTCACCGTTCCCGGCGCGGCGTGAAATGAAATGTCGTGCAGAACCGTGCGCGCGCCATCGTAACTGAAGCTGACGTGATCAAAATCGATGGTGCCGTAAATATCCGGCAGCGTCACAGTCCGCTTCGGATCTTGATCTTCAGGACGTTCACTAAGAATTTCGTGGGTGCGCTCCAATCCCGCGAGGGCTTCCGTCAACTGGGTTCCGATCTGCACAATCTGCATGATTGGCGCGATTAAAAAGCCTAAAAACAATGTGTAGGTGAAAAATCCGCCAATCGTGAGGCTTCCCGCGACAATTTGCCGCGCCCCGAAATACATAATCAAGGCTCCGACCACACCAAGTAGCAAACTGGCCGACAAACCCATCACTGACGTGGCGGTAAGGCTCCTTATGACGTTGTCCAGCAGGCGGTTCACGCCTCGCGAGAACACATTGGCCTCGCGCTCTTCTGCGTGATAGCCCTTGATTACACGCACGCCTCCTAGGGATTCCGCAAGCCTTCCGGTGACCTCGGCGTTGATTTTCCCGCGCTCGCGGAAGATGGGGCGAATCGTCGCGAATGCCTTTCGCAATGCTAGCGCAAAGCACAGCAGGAATCCGAAGGCAAGCACTGTCATCAGCGAACTGATTCGGAAAAGCACCACCAACGCGATGCATGCAGTTAACAGTCCGCCCGTTAAATCGACCAGGCCGGTGCCAAGAAGATTGCGCACGCCTTCCACGTCGCTCATGATTCGCGAGACCAGCATTCCGCTTTTATTGGAATCGTGAAACGCAATCGATAGCCGTCCAATGTGCGATTGCACTTTTTGGCGAAGCTCAGCGATAAGCCGCTGCGCCTCCTTCGAAAGCAGCTGCGTCAACGAAAAAGATGTCGCACCTTGGATGGCTGTGGCGAGCAAGACCAACAAAACAAGTGGTCGAAGACGTTGAATCTGGTGCTTGATGATAACCGTATCAATCAGGAATCTCGTGGAGTAGGGAAGCACCAACCCTGAGACGCGGTTGATTACCATCAGGACAAAGCCCAACGCCAATAACGCCCGGCGGGGACGGATCAGCTCCCAAACGTCGGGAAGAATCACGCGGAGGGTCTGCACCGCATCGCGCTTTTTTAATGGGACCTTCGGTGACGAACTCACTGAATTGTTAGACTGTGCGAGGTCAAAGTAGGGTTCTTTTTGTCACCGCCAGATCGTGCCAGCCGACGATCGGCCAACATTGAGGGGACGGGGCAACGTCTTTCGTACTCGCCGAATCGAACCTTCCCACACATCAATAACGAAAGTGTCAAAGGAGCACACTATGAAACTTCCTTTTCTGCTGGGCCGGGCAATCTTCGGCGGTTTCTTTTTGTACAGCGGAATCCATCACTTCGCAGACTCGGAATCCCTGACCGAATACGCGAAGTTCAAGGGAGTAGCGATGCCCGAGCTTGCCGTCAAGGGGTCCGGGCTGGCGCTGATCGTGGGCGGAACCAGCATACTTCTGGGTGTTAAGCCGAAGCTTGGGACCGCCGCGGTTCTGGGTTTCCTTGCCAGCGTTTCGCCGGTCATGCACGACTTTTGGAACGTTGACGATCCCCAGCAGAAGCAGGGTGAGATGGTCAATTTCACTAAGAATTTGGCCTTACTGGGTGGTACCTTGGCGCTAATGGGGGTCGAGGAGCCATGGCCCATGAGCGTACCAGTTGGTCAGCCCTCAAGAATTGAGCGGGCGCGGAGATTCATGAAATCCCCGCGGGCCGCTTAGCTGGCCAAATCGCCGCCTACTTGGATGTCGCAAGACCCGCGCTCGCCTGCACCAGCTTTTCGATTGATGGTGCGACCATGATCAGTAACTGTGCCTGTGGTTGTTCGGCCTGTCGAACGAACGCGAGCTGCTGCGTTGTCAATGTTTCCGCAGGTCGCTCACCGCGGTCAAGGTAGTCCATGGCTTGCAGTCCTACTTGACCAAGCCCGGAGAGGGCTTCGGAAGCCGGGATGACTTCTTTCAGCAAAAACGATTGCTCGTCAAGCGGCTTGAGACTTGCCTGATTATCGCGCCACAGGAGCAACAACGATCTTATCTGTTGCTTCGTTTCAGGAGTGGCCTGCCCGGCGAGCAATAGATTTACGAGATCAGAAAAATGTCGCGTCACCGTGCTTTCGGGACGCGCAGCGTCGATCAGCCGATTCAGAGGCATCGCACTCGTAGGCTCGACCGGACTCGTACTTCCGCGCTTGTAGCCCTTTACTGGCTCAACCACATCCGCGAGCGCCTTTAGCCCCGCAATATCGTCCGAGCCTGCGATTCTACGAAGCATGGGAAAGTAGCTCGCATTGTGTGTCAGACCAAGCCAGTCCAACTTGCGGTTAACTTCTTCGAGACGCTGATACATCGCGTTCACATCAGTGGTTGATTGCGGAGACCAAAATCGCTCCGCAATGGCCGCCGTGCGAGGCCAGATTCGCGAATCAATATCCTCTGGCGAAACATATTCCGACCACATGCAGGCCTCTCCGCCAAGGATTCTCTGCTTTTGCTCAGGAGTCAGGTCGGCAGCCCCGCCCGATAAAGGATCCACCGCGTAGTGCTGCGACGCAGGCTGAATCAGGTCAAGATAATATCCCGAAGAAAGCAGTCCTCTATAACCCTGTTTGGCCGCTTCAGCCAATGAAGCTTGTCCGCGCCATGACTGAATCACAATGCTTTTTGGCAAATCGGGGCGCAGGATCTCGTCCCAGCCTTCCATTGTTTTTCCGTGCTTCGCCACAATTTTCTGAATTCGAGTATTGAAATAAGCTTGCAGGTCATCATTGCTCTTCAAACCATGGGAGTGCATGAACTGGTGGATTTTCGGATTTGCATCCCACTGCTTTCCGTTTACCTCATCCCCGCCGATGTGAAAGAACTGGTCGGGAAATAATTCCGCCATCTCGCCAATGAATTCGTCCAGAAACTTGTATGTATGCTCAGACGTCGGATCCATCGCCGGATCGAAAACTCCCCACCTGCGTTCAATTGAATACGGACCCGGCGCACTGGCAAGTTCCGGATAACCGACAAACCAGGCTGTACTGTGTCCGGGCATATCAAACTCTGGAACGACTCGAATCCCGCGGTCGCGCGCATACGCGATCAAGTCCTTAACTTCATCCTGCGTGTAATAGAGGCCGTCCGATCCCATTCCCTGAAGTTTGGGAAACTTTTTGCTCTCGATGCGAAAGCCCTGATTCTCGGAAAGATGCCAATGAAAGACGTTGAGTTTCACCGCTGCCATGCCGTCTAAATTGCGCTTAAGAACGTCGATCGGAATAAAATGGCGGGCCACATCAATCATCAACCCCCGCCAGGGAAACCGAGGCTGGTCTTGAATGGCTATGACAGGAACATCGAAGCCGTTTGGACCAATTTCGACTAGTTGCAAGAACGTCTGTAATCCATGAAGAGCGCCGAGAGTTGTTGCCGCATCTATTTTGGCGCCCGAAGTTGTGACGACGAGCGAGTACGATTCATCTTCCCCAAGCTCAAGGAATGCGTTCGCTCGTCCGACAGCGTGCACGACAAGGGCGGCATTGGCGGCATCCCCAACTTTCATGTCCAACGGCAACATTCCCGTTTGCCGACGGAGATCGTTTAAGAATCGATCCACGGCCCGCGCTAGCAGAGGATCGCTTTGGCCGGTGATTCCGACGGAGAATGACGGATCGATCAGCAGCTTGCCGGTTCCCGTCTGCACGGTGGATGGCATCGGCATGAGATTCAACTGAGGCGCGGATGGCGAAGTTTGTGCCATGACCGACGATTCGCATATTAGAGCTACCATCAGCACAACCAAGGGTAATCGCATAATGTTTTTTCGGATCACGAAGACTTACTCGTCGAAAGCAGGTTAGAGGTGATGCCGACCACAATCAATCCCAGGAGCAAGACTCCTGCTTCTAACCGAGTGGACCAAACGTGGAGTGCATTAAAGGTGATACGGATCGGGTCGTTTGGAGGTAAGGAATCAAAGTCCTGAATAGAGGTTCGAAGTGTCTCCATCCGTGGAATTATTTCGAATTGCGAAGTTAGGATCAGCGCGAGCATACATGCCACGAGCACATTGCGCGCGCTCAAGAACTGTGTAGATCCTCTGCTCAGCCAGTCGTAAGCCAGAGAACCAAATAGGAAGACTATTCCAGAGACAATACCCATCCAGTGCAGCTCAATTAGAGCGTTCCGCACTACGAGACCTGCTAAATGGGTAACCGGCAGCACCGAAAAGGCAGTCTGCGCAACCACCGGAAAAAAGGCGAGGCTGCCGACCCACACTACCAAGGAGAGCAGTATAAGAAAGCGAAGGAAGGGCACCGGCTACATTATGCCGTGCAAGTTCAGAACTGAGCAATAGCTCAATTTGCCAAGTCAACCACGAAGGACACAAAGTTACACAAAGGAAATCCCTAACTGAAGACCTTTGTGATACTGCGTGTCCTTGGTGGTTGATTGATTTTTCTGCCCGTGCGGCAAACGGAGCCACTATGCAGAACTGAGAAATCACGGAGGTGGCGCCTGCCAATCTAAAGCGGTATCGGCACTTCTTCCACGATCTCCATCATGCTCCGCTCGACCTGTTCGGACTTCTTAAGAGCGGAGGCGTATTGGCCATTCACCACTACGCGGTGGGCAAAGACAGGAACTATCAGGGGTTTGAAGTCTTCCGGTACGCAGAAGTTCCGCCCCTCGAGGAACGCTGATGCTTGGGCGGCGCGATAAAGCATTTGCGATCCTCGCGGCGACACGCCTAGCGAGAATTGCTCAGAATCCCGCGTCAAGGCGACGATTGACAAAACGTAGCTCACCAGCGACTCGTCCACTTCAACCTCAGTTACTGCCTGCTGCATCTCCAAAATATCGCCACCTGTCAGCACAGGTTGCAACGATTCCAATTTGGCGGTGCCAGCTTCTGATCGCAGAATCTCGCGCTCCGCACTGGAATCGGGATATCCCATCCGCACGCGCATCAGGAACCGATCTAACTGAGATTCCGGGAGCGGGTAAGTCCCATGATGCTCGGCGGGATTCTGCGTTGCGATTACAAGAAACGGCTGAGGCAGCGAATAGGAATTCGAGTCCACCGTGACCTGACTTTCGTTCATCGCCTCGAGCAACGCCGATTGCGTCTTAGGTGTCGTGCGATTAATTTCGTCGGCCAGGAGTATGTTCGTGAACACCGGACCACGTTTGAATTCAAATTGTTGCTCAACGGCCGAGTAGATCGAAATGCCAAGAATATCCGACGGAAGCATGTCGCTGGTGAATTGCACCCGTTGAAAGCTGCAATCGAGAGCCCGAGCCATGGCTTGGGCCAGCGTGGTCTTGCCTACGCCCGGAACACCTTCGATCAAAAGATGACCGCGCGCGAGAATAGAAATGAGAGCGAGGTGGACGATGTCGTCCTTGCCGCGAATTACTTTCTGAAGCGTACTTTCCAGAAGAGCCGCGCGATGGAAAGCAGCCGTAGCAGTTTCGGACTTCATCTGGCTGATTTTACTATGTGGATGGAGTCGGCTTTTGACCGAGAACGGTTACCAACGTCATAGTTGCGGCTTGTTTTACTGCATGAATTCCACTGGGCGTCCCGTCAAGCGCTCGATCCGCTTTGCGATTGGCGGATGCGTCGAGAACAAGCTGCCGAAGTTCATACCGAGAAAGGGCTGGATAATGAAAAGATGAGATGTCGACGGGGTAGCAAGCATTGGGACGCGCTTCGAGTAGGCGTCCAGCTTGGCTAATGCACTGGCCAGCGCGTAAGGATTGCCGGTATAGTGTGCGCCTGTTGCGTCGGCTTGATATTCACGCGAGCGTGAAACCGCAAGCTGGATAAGCATCGCCGCGAACGGAGCCAGAATCAGCATTAGCAGTCCGCCGATTCCCCCGCCCTGCCGGTCTTCGCGATTCCCGCCGAAAAAGAATCCAAAGCGCGAAAGATACGTTACGGCGCCAGCTATCGTTGCCGCTACTGAACTAATTAGAATATCTCGATTATTGACGTGTCCAAACTCGTGAGCCAGCACGCCTTCGAGTTCCTCGTCATTGAGCAGAGCGAGGATGCCCTTGGTCACCGCGACCGACGCGTGCGCAGGATTACGTCCAGTTGCGAATGCATTCGGCGAGTCAGTAGGGATTACATAAATTTTCGGCATGGGAATGCCGATTTTCTGGCTTAGTCGCTCCACGACGTCGTAAACCCTCGGAAGATCCTGCCGGCTAACCGGTTGCGCCCGATAGGTGGCTAGCGCAATCTTGTCCGAGTAAAAGTAAGCGATGAAATTGGTTACTGCGGCGATACCCAAAGCCAGCAACATGCCGTTCTCGCCACCGAAAGCCCGGCCAACGGCCATTAGGAGCAAGGTCATTGTTGTAAGTAAAAACGCGGTCTTGAATGTATTTCCCATAACAATCTCAACACATTAGATGGTTGCTGAGCGCGCAGGATTCAGGTCGCAGGGTACGACTTAGGCGGTGGCTTTCTTTTTCAAGGCTCGTTCGAGGGTGAGATCGAGAGCTGCCTTTGCCTTGGCGTACTCTTCCTGGGGAATGCGGCCTTGCTTGTGGTCCATTTCGAGCTGAAACATCTCTTCTTTTAATGCGTCGAGCAATCCCGAGCGCCGCGCGGGCTGGCCTTCCAATTCGCGATCCGCCGCTTCCACGTCCGAGGCAAAGTTCGGAAGCGCGACTCTCTTAGAGCGTGCGGTGATGTAAACCGCACCCACTACAAGCACTGCCGCAAAGCCGCCGAGAATGTACCACCGATATTTTTGCAGCGGGTCAGGCGCATCGATTGGCGGACCTAATCCGCCTCCAGGCCGCGTGTCGGATCCGGACGCGCTTGCAGCGGGCGCGCTTTGATTCTCGTCAGCAGAGCTGTTGTCCTGCAATATTCCGTTGCCGGATATTTCAAAAGACAACATCTGTCCCGGGCGGGCTTTGCTCGCCACTTCGGCGATAGCTCCCGGGGGGCTCGGAGGCTGTTTGTCCTGATAAATTCCAGACTGAGATGGAGAAAACTGGATCGTTTGAGGCATGATGACGACAAAATGATCGAGAGGATAGATCAGCTTGGGGTCGACTGTCGCTTTGCCGCTGTAAGGCAAATGGTATGAAACCTGAAACTCGGTTTGCCCCGGCCGCAATGGGAAAGCGAACGCGTAGCGTCCTTTGTCGCCCTGCGGGGCGGGCGTCGAATCGACCCACTGCCCTCCGGCAGTTTGTGCCTGCGCGGAGTCGATCTGGGCGCCATCGGGAAGATAGAATTCGAAATTCTGGTCATTCATCTGGGTGCGCGGAGGCTTGGACGAATTATCGACGGCGAAGATGCGGCTGACTCCAAGCTGTCCGCGCTGCGACTGTAGGTACATCAAATCGGCGACGGCGCTGACTCCGGCAACTTTCTTGGATACGTCGTAGACTTCCATCTCGACCGACGTCGTGCCGGGGGGAGCCGCACGATGGTACGTAACATCCTGATGGATAACGCGGATCAGATGTGGCTGGCCATCGTCTTCAACAGTGAGAGTGAATTTACCGTTGGCGTCGGTTTTCGTTCGGGCCGCCTCTTCCATCCCCTGGGCTAATTTGATTAGTACAACGTCATCACCGGCGGAAGGCTTGCCGATAGTCCCATTCCTGACTGAGCCGCTGAGTGTGGCGGCAGAAGCCGCCGTGCAGAGAAACCAAGTTAGAGAGATGGCGGGAAGAAAATTGGCAAAAGCTTTACCGAAAGAGGAGATGCGGGAACTGTGGGCCGCCAAGAGAACTTTCAAACCGCCGTTCCTCTTATGCGACGAGATGGATCACCGGATCGCGCGGTTTTCTCCAGATTCGAAATTTGCGATAAGAGGGCGGCAGCCTCTTCCTCCAGAGAGTTTTTCATGGATTGATAGTCAGCCTCTGGGAACTTGCCGGACCTAAATTCAAAATTGAGGTCTCTGAGATTTTCGTAGATCACTTCTTTCCGCTCCTGCAAATATTCAAGTCGAGTCTTCTCAGCGCCAAGCTGCAAGGTCCCCGGAAGATAGAAGACATAAACCAACGTCGCCAGAGTTATTGCAAGGCAGACAAAAATCACCACGCTCATACTTCTTCCGTTTCCTTTCTCGCCTGCTCACGATAGGAATCGAGTTCCACGCCGTGTGGAGGCCCGCCTGCGGGCAACAGCAATGGGCGTGTTCGCCATACGCGGACGATAAAGACGACCACGGTCAGCCCGAGCACCAAAGTGAGATACGGCATGATCCATGCGACCCGGTTAAAGCCTTTCGTCGTCGGCGCTGCTATCACTGTGGTTCCATACTTCTGTACGAACGATTGCAAAACCAGATCATCGTTATCGCCGCGATCGATTGCGGCCACAAGCTCGTTTCTCATCCGCGATGAGTACGTGCAACCTACGTGGTTGCATTCCATCAAAATCTGATTGCAGCCGCACACGCACATCATGCGATGCCCAAGATCGTTGACGCGCGCCGACTCGTCTCCAGCGCCTAGAAATATAAGTAGGGCGAGACTAAGCAGACAGAACTGAACAATACGGCTTCTGAATCGCTTCGGCATCAATCACCCACTCCAACCGGAGCAGCTTCCATTCGCGCGGGAACGAGAACTCTCGACGGAACCGCATTTGGAATCAAAGCCACCACCGTTCCGACGATCATCACCCAGACACCAATCCATATCCACATCACCAGCGGATTCAAATGCGCCTTGATTATCGGACGGCCTGTATCCGGATTCTGTCCCTCGTAGACCACATACAGATCTTCTTTTAGCGTCGAGCGATTGGCGACTATGGTGGAATTCTGCTCGCTGGCTTTGAAAAAACGGCGCTCCGGATACAGCGTGTCGATCTGTTTCCCGTCTTTAAAGACCTCTAGAATGGCCCATTCGCTACCGTAATTTGGCTTGTCTTCTTGTGTGTACGACCTGCATACCAGCGTGTAGGAGCCGATATTCATTTTGTCGCCAAAGCTCATTTCCTTTTCTGTGTCCTGATTAAAGGCCGAGCCGGCGAATCCGATCATGATTACGATCACTCCGAAGTGAACGATGTATCCTCCGTATCGTCGCGTGTTTCTATGCGCGAGATGAACCATCGAAGCCAAGAGATTTTGACCAGTGTGGCGGCGGATAACCAGTGCCCCTCGCACAAATTCCGAGATCACTGTCAGTCCCACTAGCACCGAAAGCATGATTGTCATTAGCGAGTAAACGTATGACATATCACGCCATGGCTTAAGGCCAAGAGCAATAAGGAATGCGCCCGTCGCCAGGGCGCCCAAGGCTGGCCAGCGAAAATTGCGCTTGAGGCTCTCGAAGGAGGTCTTCCTCCACGCCAGCAGAGGGCCGACTCCAGTAAGCAGCAACAGAAGTAAGGCGACTGGAATATTCACTCGATTAAAGAATGGCGGACCCACCGTGACTTTGGTTCCGTTCACCAATTCTGAAAGCTTGGGAAACAGCGTCCCCCATAAGACTGTAAAACACGCCACCAGCAGCAGAAGATTATTGAACAGGAAGCTGGACTCTCGCGAGACAAGCGACTCGAGTCTGTGTTCGCTGCGCAAATGTGAGCGGTTTTTTACGTAAAACACCAGACAGACGGCAAATATTATTGCGAGAAAGATGACGAACCAATCGCCAATCGAGGATTGCGCGAATGCGTGGACCGAGCTAACCAATCCACTCCGTGTCAGCAGCGTCCCGAAGATCGAAAGCATGAACGTAGTAAAAATCAGCCACACATTCCATGTCTTCAACATTCCGCGCTTTTCCTGCATCATCACGGAGTGCAGAAATGCCGTTCCAGTGAGCCACGGCATCAGCGATGCGTTCTCGACTGGGTCCCACCCCCAATATCCTCCCCAGCCCAGCACCGAATACGCCCAGTGCGCTCCGAGAAAGATTCCGCACGTCAGGAAAGCCCACGTCACCATGGTCCAGCGACGGGTGATGTGAATCCACTTCTCTCCGGGATACCGCATGATCAGCGCCCCGAGTGCGAACGCGAACGGCACGGTGAACCCCACATACCCGAGATAAAGCATGGGAGGATGAATCACCATCTCCGGATATTGCAATAGGGGGTTAAGGCCTGCGCCATCCGCCGGCAACGCGCCTTGAATGATCCCAAAAGGGTTCGCCGAGAAATTCATCAGCAGGAGGAAGAAAATCTGAACCGCGGCTATGATTACGGATGCGTGTGCGAACAAGCGCCTGTCAGTCTTATGACGCATTCGCAAAACCAGGCCGTAAATGGAAAGAAGAAGGGACCAGAAAAGAAGCGATCCCTCCTGCCCGGACCAAAGCGTCGCAAACTTATAGGGTGCCGGAAGATCGCGATTGCTGTGATGAAAGATATAGGCGATGGAGAAATCGTTCTCGAAGGCCGCCGTAACCAACACTGTGGCGGCGAGAGCCACCAAGCCGCACGTAGCTATCCCAGCCCTGCGCGCAGTTTCTCCCAGACGCTCAGCACTCGGGCCCCTAAGAGCCAGAGACAAGATGCCAGCGAGAAAACTGTAGACGCTTAGAGCGAGAGCAAGCAGAAGCGCAAAACTGCCAATTTGCGACATGGGGGCCTCACGTATTTTTTCAGAAACAACGCACGGAGGCAACCGCGAGCGGGATTGCCCATCCCCAGGCTCGCGAACCGTGCGTGAGACCTACAGTTAGGATTCTGTTGAGCGCATGCCGGTTGGCCGCAAGTCAGGCGCTCTGCTTGTGATTGTCCACGCTGGCTAGAATTTCGAGCTCGGCCTGAAACCAGTCTTCCTGGTCCCGCCCAGTTATCTGGCCTCGCTCTACATATAGCTCGTAAGCCCTCTGGCGGATTTTGGTTTCCAAGTCGTCGTCGGAAGAGCCAGGTGGAGAACTTGGCGAGGCGGCGCTCTTTTTAATAGGAACGGAACCAGCTTCTGGCATCGTGATTACTTGTTTGTTTGCCTTGGTTGTGGGGCGGGGTGACTTCGCTTTTGCCATTTTGCAATGCTCCTTAGAGTTCAGCAATAAGACACAAAATGAATGGGGTAGCACCTATGGCTTACCCAGATTAGGGTTACAGGGTTACGACGGATAATGTTCTAATCATAACCCTAACGGCCGGGATATGCATTCCACAGAATAAGAAAAAAACCTATGCGGAGGAACGCTTTTTTGATGCAGACAATGAACAGCAAGTTACACGGGTTCCGATTGGGGGTCATTGATTCCATGGGCCTATTGGGATTTTTCCTTATGGTTTTGGGCGTTTGTATATTCTGCGCGATCGGCGCTTTTTCGGACGCCCCAAAGGCCTGTTCGAAGGACAATGGTCCTTCCTCCAAGGATAAATGCCGCAAACAACAGAAAATCGAACCCGTCAAGGAGACGTTGGTTGTAACCGGGACATTTGGACCCATTCCGGTGAGCGAAATAGACCGCTCGGTCTCAGTGATCGAGACTCGTGAAAATTCCTTGCTATACAACCACTGGACCGACTACCTCAAGCTCGACTCTTCCGTTGACATGCTACAGCGTGCTGCTGACGGGGTTCAGGCCGATCTGTCAATTCGTGGTTCCACCTTCGCTCAAACCTTGGTTCTGCTGAACGGCCTGAGGATGAACGACACGCAAACCGGCCATCACAATCTGGACCTGCCGCTTCCAACCGAATCGTTGGAGCGAATCGAAATTCTCCGGGGCACTGGTTCTACGTTTTATGGATCTGATGCGGTCGGCGGAACAATCAACTTTATTACGGGGCCGCCACAGTATTCAGAACTTCGTGTTAGCTCCGCGATCGGCAACTACGGAGTGAATGAGGAATCCGCATCCGTCGCGCTGGTCAGGAACCAGTTGGATGAACAGCTAACCGTGGCTAGAGATTTCTCCAGCGGCTTCCGGCCCGACCGCGACTATCGCAGCTTCACCATATTTTCCAACACCGGCGCACGGACTCAGCTTGGAAACACGCTCATCATGCTTGGCTACGGAGATAAGCCATTTGGCGCTGACCAATTCTACGGAAATTTTAATTCCTGGGAGCGAACGAAATCATGGTTTGGGGGTTGGAAACAGGATCTCGGCGCCAACACTGAGGTCGATTTCGCATATCGACGTCATACCGACGAGTTTGTTCTCTTTCGCTACAATCCGTCGATTTACGAGAACAATCACATTGACGAAAGTTGGCAGGCCGCACTACGCAGAAAGCAATCGCTGGGCCAAAACACCACCCTTTTCTACGGTGGACAGGGATTTCAGGAATCGATTCACAGCAACAATCTTGGAGATCATGCGCGCAGCCGGGGCGCTGTGTATCTGAATTACGATGCGCGCACTTTGGGGCGTTTTTCTTTTTCTGTAGGCGCGCGGGAAGAGATTTTTGATTCCGGGCAAACCGAGTTTTCTCCCGGCGTGGCTGCGGGTTATTGGATCAAGCCGGGATGGAAGCTGAGAGGGAGCGCCAGCCGCGCGTTTCGCCTGCCTACTTACACCGATCTTTACTATAGCGATCCGGCTAACCTGGGAGATCCTAATCTCAAGCCGGAAACCGCATGGGGCTACGAAGGAGGCATGGTATGGGACGGGGGAGGACGCTACAAAGCAGAAGTCACAGTTTTCGAGCGCTGCGAAAAGAACGATATCGATTATGTGAAGAACGTGGCGAGCAATGGTCCTTACAAGGCAACCAATATCGCGAGTGTGAACTTCACTGGAGTTGAAACGTCCTTCGAGATGCGTTTGCCGCGGAATCAACAAGTCGGAGTTTCATATACAGGCATTTACGGTGCACAGGGGTCATTGACTGGTCTGGAATCCCGTTACGTGTTCAATTATCCGGTCGCCGATGCCGTGATTACCTGGCAAGGAGGCCTGCCAGGAAAATTAGTTGCGAGGAGTCGTCTTGGCGTAACCGGCCGCTATTCGCGTGATCCCTACGCGATCATGGATGCCGTGATCGGGAGAGAATTCAAATTCGCCGCCGCACATCTCTCGTTTTCAAACTTGACCGACACGCAATATGAAGAAATCCAGGGAGTGATCATGCCGGGGTTCAGTGTAGTTTTCGGAGTGGATCTGTTCGTAAAGAAGAAAGGACGCTGATTGCTGGGTTAGTGGAAATCGTGGGAGCTAGTCTGCGCGCGGGTGATGGAAAGTGCGCCTACATGCGCGGCTTTCACGGAAATAACGTTATCCAGATTTTGCAAAGTTCCCTCAATCATCAGGAACTGCTCAGAAGTGATCAGCAGGCGGTTCTTCTGAAACAGTTGGGGATTGATAATTGCATTAGCGACCCCGGTTTCATCTTCCAGACTTAAAAAAACAAAACCCTTTGCTGTCCCCGGGCGCTGCCGGGCGATCACGCAACCTCCAATTCTTAAATATTGACCGTTAGGAATTCGCCTAAGTTCGCTGGCTTTGTGAATACGCAATTTTTCCATCTGTGCGCGGTGATACTGCATCGGATGTGGTCCAACCGTCATTCCAGTCCCGCGGAAATCGGCGATTAAACGTTCTTCGGCATTCATGGCGCGTAACGGCGATTTAGAATCCGGTTCTGGGAGTTCATCGAGCAGCGGTCCGGAATGGCGGATCGCACGTTCCACCTGCCAAAGAGCATCGCGACGATGAAGGTTAATTTCAGATTGTTGATTGTAGATTGCAGAATGATGAATGTTTGGGCCATCAATCTGCAATCTAGAATCTTCAATCTTAAATTTCCTATTTGCATGTAACTTCTGCGAATCCCCGATAGAATTCAACGCTCCAATCTCAGCCAAGGTATTCAGCTCATCTTTTCTAAGCTCAGGCACACGATGAATCAAATCTCGAATTGATGTGAACGGCGCAGTACTGCGTTGTCGCATTAACGCCTGAGCTGCTTCTTCGCGCAATCCACGAACGTAGCGAAGGCCAATGCGCAGGGCAAGTTTCTCCGAATCCGCATTGTGCTCTGTGCCGACCAACGGCCAACGACCAACAACTGTTTCCAGCGTGCACAACCAATCCGATTTCATCACATCAATCGGAAATACTTTCAGTCCATGCCGTTGCGCATCTTTCACCAGCGTTGCGGGACGATAAAATCCCATCGGCTGATTGTTTAGCAGCGCGGCCGTAAAGGCCGCAAGATAGTGGCATTTCAAGTAAGCGCTGGCGTAGGCGATGAGCGCAAAGCTGGCAGCATGGGATTCGGGAAATCCATAGAGAGCAAAAGAAGTAATGGAGAGAACGATTTGTTCCTGGCCTTCGCGGGAAATGCCATTGTGTTCCATGCCCGCGCGAAGTTTTGCTTCGATCTCGATCATTCGCATTCGAGATCGCTTAAACCCCATGGCGCGACGCAATTCTTCGGCCTCGCCGCCGGTAAAGTTCGCGGCAATCATCGCCATCCGCAGCAACTGCTCCTGAAAGAGAGGAACTCCCAAAGTTCGTTTCAGAACAGGTTCAAGCGACGGATGTGGATAGACGACTTGCTCTCGTCCCTGCCGCCGCTGTAAATAAGGATTCACCATCTGACCTACAATCGGTCCAGGACGAATAATCGCAACCTGCACTACAATGTCGTAAAACGTTCGTGGTTGCAGACGCGGAAGACACGACATCTGCGCCCGGCTTTCGATTTGAAACATGCCGATGGTGTCTGCTTTTCGCAACGTGGAATAAACTTCGGGATCTTTCGCAGGCAGATGGGCAAGGTCTACTTCTTCCCCATAATTGTCCTGGATGAGCCTGAGGGAATCCTCCAATACGGCCATCATTCCAAGGCCGAGCAAATCCACTTTAATGATTCCTAAATCCTGGCAATCATCTTTATCCCATTGCACGACCACACGGCCGGGCATGGATGCAGGTTCGAGCGGAACCACCGAATCAAGCTGTCCCTGGCAGATAACCATGCCGCCCGAATGTTGGCCGAGATGCCGCGGCAAGTCCTGTACCGCAACGCAAAGCTCGAAATATTTGCGCAGCCGGGGATGATTCAGGTCCAAGCCGGCATCACGAAAACGGCGATCGAATGTGTCATTCTCATCGCGATATTCCCAATTGGCGACCGCGGCCGAAACCCTATCGAGCGTTTCGGGATCGAAACCCAGCACCTTCCCCATTTCGCGTGAAGCCATGCGGCTGCGATAGGTAATGACGTTTGCAGTCATCGCCGCTCCCCGCTCGCCGTATCGCTTATACAAATATTGGATAACCCGCTCGCGCTGATCTCCGCTTGGGAGATCGAGATCGATGTCCGGCCACTCTCCGCGTTCTTCGGAAAGAAAGCGCTCAAAGAGAAGGTCCATGCCGACAGGATCGACCGCAGTTATGCCAAGCGAATAACATGCCGCGCTGTTCGCCGCGGAACCGCGTCCCTGGACGAGGATGTGTTGTTCGCGGCAGAAACGTACCAGATCCCAAACAATGAGGAAGTAGCCAGAGAGATCAAGCTTCTCGATCAAAATCAGTTCCCGCTCAACTTGGCTACGGGCGCGGCTTTTGAGATCGGCAGCGGCTTTCCCGTAGCGTTGCTGAAAGCCTTCAACTGTGCGCTCCCGCAAAAATGACATCATGCTCTCGCCTTGGGGCACTGGATATTTCGGGAATTTGTACCCCAGATCTTTCAGCGTGAACTCAAGCCGCGATGACAATTCCATGGTATTTGCGATGGCTTCTGGCAAGTCGGCAAAAAGCTTCTGCATTTCTTGTGGGGATTTCAGATGCCGTTCGGAATTTCGTGACAGAAGTTTTCCTGCTGTAGCCAGCGTGCAGTGATTCCCAAGAGCAGTGAATACATCGCACAATTCGCGTTCCTGCTCCCGTGCGTAGCGAACATCATTAGTCGCCAGAAGCGGAAGCTTGAGCGAACGAGCTAGATCAATTGCGATATGATTGCGGGCTTCCTGCTCTCGATGGAAATGCCTTTGCAACTCCACGTAAACGTTGTTATGCCCGAAAATAAAAATCAGCCGTTCGAGGCGTTTCCTAGCCGCTTCCGCACCGCCATGGGCAAGAGCCGTCGCTAGCGGACCATCATCCCCGCCGGTTAAACAGATAAGGCCTTCCGTATGCTCCAACAGTTCATCCTCGCGAACCGCGCCTTCGCCTTTCTTCGAACGCAACTTCATCCGGGTAATCAGGCGGCAAAGATTCTGATATCCGGCGCGGTAAGATACGAGAAGAGGAAGGCGGAAAGAACCGATTGCTGGATTGCCGGATTTTAGAATTGAAGAATTTAAGTACCGATGATTTCGAGGGCTGTCTAATCCGGCAATTCGAAAATCCTTCAATCCGAAAATCGCGCAGCTGATCTCCGCCCCCACATGCGCTTTGATCCCTGCTTTTGTCGCAGTGCTGTGAAAACGAGCCGAGCCATACACGCCATCGCGATCGAGCAGCGCCATTGCCGGCATGTTCAGCTTGCCGCATGCAGCAATCAGATTTTCCGGCAAGGAAGCGCCCTCAAGAAAGCTGAAAGCCGAGCGGGAGTGAAGTTCGATATACATGGCCGATGGAAGATTGAAGATTTCAGATTGGAGATTTTAGAATTGCCGGATTTACAAATTGTCGAATTGCCAAAAGAAAATCGGCGCGGATGTTAAATTCGTAAACCTACAATTCGTAAATCTAAAATCTGCAATCCCAATCTGAAATCCCTCAGTCGTACGCTCCCTCCACAAACCACCGTCCGGCCAGCAAATCCCGGACCAGGCGAAATAACGTAATCTCCGTTTCTGCCTGCACGGCGATATCCCATTCGTCTCTGGACCATGCTTCCTGCTCCCACCAATCCCCGGAAGAACGCCATGGACCGGCTGCCCACAGAATCTTTCCTTGAATCTCTTTGTCTTTACCTTTGCACTTGGGACAGACAATGTGAGTCGGGCTGCCATCTCGCAATGTCACGGTTGCCGGCACGGTGGGACGGAAAATACGCAACGCAGTTACTGTGGCAGTATCGTTATCATAAGATTTGCTTTTAAAACTGCCCTGAGAATTTGGAGCAAATCGTTGCATTCGAAAACCTTCGGCTCGGTACGTATCCAATAACTCCAGCGACCCAATTTTTTCTTCGCCAACAATTCCCGCAATACGCGCCAATGTGAGTCCAAGTTTTTCAGGTTCCGGCGAAGGAGGAAGAAAGAGGCCGCCTTGCGCCGCGCGTGGCCGCACCGGCTCCGCCCGTAAATGAATTTTAAGAATAGGCGCTCCCGGCGGATGCGCGTTCAAATCAAGCTGCAACAGCTTAAGGAAAACTTTGGCATCAAGAAGAGGTACCGGTAAACGAAGTATGCGTTCAAAAGTCTGTGCGTTTTCACTCGATCTCGAATCTGTTTCTTCTTCATGGCAACTGCTGTCCAATTCAAATTTCAAATGCAATTCCTGGGTTGCCAATGTGTGCGTAGATAAACGAGTACATAGTTGTTCCAGCAGACGCCCCAGCAAAAATGCCAATGGCTCAAGCAATATCAGAGGATGTTCCAACTCAATTGCTTCTTCAAAAACTAAAAGCGGCTCAACCGGCGTCAACGTGCGGAAAGTGGCACCTCGGGCCAATTTCTGCAAACGCAGGCCTTGTTGTCCCAAACGTTCGCTCAAAGCCACTTCTGGCAGAGTCGCCAATGAATGTAGATTGCGCACTCCCCAACGATTCAATGTTTCTAAAACTTCTTCCGGTTCCTGCTCGTGACCGCAATTTTGAGAGCCGTGCCCACCCGCAAATAAAACTTCAATAGGCAATCCTCCTAACTGTTCTGCCTCTTTTCCATGTGGAATTAGAGTGACGCCAGAAAACCCTCGCGCCGCGATGACGGCCGTATCCGGATTTGCAGCTACAGCCACATTCGATTCCAGCCCGAGATCTGACGTACGCCGCGCCAGGTAACGGGCAATTTGTGGCAGCGGACCAAAAAGTGGTTCCAGTCCAGCAAGGTCAATAAGAATTGTGTCGCACGCGATATCTTCCACTCGCGGCGAAAAGGATTGCGCGCAATCCAACAGCGCGGCATGTGCCGCATCTTCCTGCAATCGGGAACGGTCTCGCAGAACAATATTGCTGCATGCTTCAACTTCCAACTTGGCCATCCCTGCTTCCACGCCGGCGCGCCGTGCATTTTCATTCTGAGCAAAAACTTTTTTTAGCGGAGCCTTGCCATTGAGAACTGCAACCGCCTGCGATCGCAACTCAGGTGCCGAACGCAATATCGCTTCCACGGGAAAATCAGGAACGAAGATGCAGGTAAAAAACATGAAGACTAGCTTTTAGCTCTTAGCTAGAAATCGAAAACATCTTATTTTGGAATTGAAAGCCAGAGCTAAAGGCAAAGGCCAAGAGCCGCCTATCCCGCACGCACCGCTCTCGTCGCGAATCTCGTAACCGGCTGCACCGGTTTACGCTCCATGCGGGACCGCAAAAGCTCACCTTCGACCCGGAGCCCCTCCAACAACAAAGAATGAGTAGGAATTTTATGTTCACCTGAAAGCTGAGAGCTGACAGCTGACAGCTTCTTCCCCGACGCTCGCAATTTCATCAGTAACGAAGTGCATGTCGGCGCGCATGGAACCGATGCAATAACAAATAAAACCGTTGGAGTGTTCTCCACCGCGCGCTGAAAGCGAAACCAAGAAGTGAGCGGAATTCGCCGGGCCACTTTAACCGGAACATCTCCGAGATCAATGACTACCAGCCCGAAGCCGCCACTCTGCAAAAGTAAGTCCGTGACGCGCAATGCCTGCTCGACCGGGCCTTCGTTCTGGCGATCAGAAGGTTCCGTTTTTCTGGCATAATTATTTTTCGCAGTGAAAGATTTCTTCTGGGGTGCCCTTCCGCATCGCACCCACAATAAGTTTTCAAAAATCACCCCTGCGGCATGTGCCGACAGTGGATCAAAAGCATCACTCACATCTACCAGCGCGCACACTTCACATCGTTGAGTGCTAGCTGCTAATACCGACAAAAGCAAACTGGTTCTCCCAGAGGATGCCGGCCCGCAAACTTCGGTGAGACATCCACGGGGAAGCCCGCCGGTAAGCAAATCAAGTTCCCGAATCCCGCTGGAAACCATTTCCGGCGTAGGGCGTACTTCAAGCCTGGATGCCGGAATTACCCCCGCCAGTTTGGACAACGCAGAGCGTTCCATCCGCGGCAATTTTTTAGACGCAAAGGTTGAATGATCCAACTCAAATTGCAGACAAACTGAGGATAATGCCATGATGGCTCACTTGCGAGGATATTCGTTTTTTATTCGCCTAAGTAGAATATTGCTCCGAGAGACTTTTTGTCAAGATGCCTGGTGCCCTAAGTTCGCGCCCGGTTTTTGGGCGCTAACCTGGGAAGGTATATTTTTTGAAGTGGGATTCCTGATCTTGCGTCATCACTGTACTATTTCGCGATGTTGGCCGCCGTCTGACCAATCATGACAGCGTCCTGCATCTGGCGAAACAAATCCCCGACCGCTGCCGGCGAATGAGAGATGAAGATCGTATTGCTCTTGTCCTGGGTTCCTATTTCTTTCATGGTGTCGAGATATTGAGTCACCAGTACAAGCAACATGACGTCCTTCGGCGTGGAGCCCTCAACTGCCGCGGAAAAAGCTGTAACCGACTCTTTGAGGCCTTCGATAATCGCCTTGCGCTGATTTGCTATGCCCTGGCCTTGTAGCGCCTTGCTCTGCGCCTCTGCCTCGGCTTGCTTCACCTTCAGGATTTTCTCCGCTTCACCGCGAGCTGTGGCTGCGACTTGCTCACGTTGAGCTGCATTAATGTCGTTCATGGCGGCTTTTACTTTTTCGTCAGGTTCAATGTCCGTTACCAGAGCTTGATCGATGGCGTAGCCGTAAGTCCTCATCACATCGTCCAAACCTTCTTTAATTGCCACTGCAATATCCGATTGCTGCAGGAATGCATCATCCAGATTCATTTTGGGGACGTGCCCAAGAATTACGTTGAACACATAAGAAGAGATTTGTTGCTTCGGATTCGCCAGCTTATAGAAAGCTTCATACACCTTGTCCGGAATGACGTGATACTGCACAGACACTGGCATCTTTACGAAGACGTTGTCTTTAGTTTTGGTCTCCACGTCAAGAGCCAGCTGTTGTACGCGCAAATCAATGCGGCCAGCGATCTGATCGAGCCAAGGCAACTTGAAATTGATGCCAGCAGTGGCAACCCGGTTAAACTTGCCCATTCGCTGGATCACCACGGCCTCGGCGGTTCTTACCTGAAAGAATCCGCTAAAGATCGTCCCGACGACAAATAAGGCCAGCACTCCATAAAACAAAAAGGCAAGAGCTTGCGAGAAGTCCATTAAAGTTCTCCTTTGCTTGGGCTATCGCATTAAAATAATGACTCTGATTTTCAGGAACGCATGATAGCCTCCGGCACGATATCGCACAATGGCGCTAAAATCACTACCGGTAGAGACGTAGCTTGCTATTTCTGATCTCGGCATGATTTTGGGTCACGCGTGCTGCGATATAGGGTCTTCTATTCAGGCTTCAGCCGCTGAGGTGATCTCCCTAAACTGCCAGTTCACCTAAACGATCTTCTAATCACATGGCAGAAGCTTTTAACACGCAATGCTGCATAGTTGGTGGCGGCCCAGCGGGCATGATGCTGGGATTTCTTCTTGCAAGAATAGGCGTTAATGTAATCGTTCTTGAAAAGCACGCGGACTTCTTGCGCGACTTTCGCGGCGACACAGTCCATCCCTCCACGCTAGATGTGGTATACGAACTTGGCCTACTCGATGAATTCCTACGCCGCCCCCATCAGGAGGTACGCGAGCTTGCCGGCCAAATCGGCAAGGAGACGCTAACCATTGCAGACTTCACGCACCTTCCGACTCACTGCCGCTTTGTCGCGTTGATGCCCCAATGGGACTTCCTGAATTTCCTTGCTGAGAAAGCTCGCGCATATCCAGCTTTTCACTTGAGAACCCAGGCAGAAGTGACCGACCTGATCGAGGAAGAGGGCCGTATAGCCGGTGTTCGCGCCAAAACCCCACGAGGTGACCTCGAAATTCGAGCTGGGCTGGTCGTTGGCGCGGACGGCCGTCATTCCATAGTTCGCGAACGTGCAAAGCTCGAAATCATGAACTTCGGTGCTCCGATGGACGTGCTGTGGACGCGAATCTCACGAAAGCCCACCGATCCCGGACAAACCTTCGGGCACATAGAGTCTGGGAAAATTCTCGTACTGCTAAATCGCGAAGATTACTGGCAGTGCGCGTATGTAATTCCAAAGGGGAAAGCTGACGAGATCCGCCAAAAAGGAATCGAACTCTTTCGTCAGGAAATTCTGCGTCTACAAACTTTCCTGGGTGACCGGGTAAACGAATTACGTGATTGGGATGACGTTAAGTTGCTTACAGTAGTGGTAGATCGCCTGCACAGATGGTCCAGGCAAGGACTGTTATGCATCGGAGACTCGGCTCACGCCATGTCCCCGATCGGGGGCGTCGGAATAAATTTGGCGATCCAGGACGCAGTTGCGGCGGCAAACATCCTCGGACCCAAGCTTCTGCGCGGAGTTCCAAGCGATGATGATCTTCAAGCAGTTCAGCGGCGGAGGATGTTTCCGACGCGGGCCACACAGCGGATGCAAGTGTTTGTGCAAGATAACGTTATCAACCGAGTCCTCACGACTGACAAGCCTTTGTCTTTTCCCTGGCCTTTGAAACTTTTGCGACGGTTTCCAATCTTGCGTCGGATTCCGGCCCGAGTGGTTGGTGTGGGCTTCCGCCCCGAGCATGTGAAGAGTGCCTAGCGGTTATACTTTACCGTCGTTATTGTTGGGCTCGGGATTTCATCAATTGCAGAATCATCCGATACTTGTCACCGGCGGGGCTGGGTTTATCGGCTCCAACTTCATTTTGAGGTGGCTTGCAACCGAACGTTCTCCAGTCGTAAATCTAGACAAACTCACCTACGCGGGGAATCTTCGGAACCTCGAGAAAGTTGCAGGAGATCCCCGTTACAGTTTTGTTCATGGTGACATTTGTGATCGGACGTTGGTATTTGAGCTTCTAAAGGCACGCCAGCCTCGCGCCATTGTCAATTTCGCGGCGGAGAGTCATGTAGACCGGTCGATTCACGGTCCCGATGACTTTGTGCGCACCAATGTCAACGGCACATTCAGTCTGCTTGAGGAAGCCCGAGCCTACTGGGCTCAATTGCCGGAAGAACCGAAAGCCGCATTCCGCTTTTTGCATGTTTCCACAGATGAAGTCTACGGCTCGCTCGGCTCCCATGATCCCTGTTTCAGCGAGACGACCGCTTACTCCCCGAACAGCCCCTACTCGGCGTCCAAAGCGGCTTCCGATCATCTGGTTCGTGCCTATCACCATACTTACGGACTTCCTACGCTGACGACGAATTGCTCCAACAATTACGGGCCTTACCAGTTTCCCGAGAAATTAATCCCGCTCGTTATTTTGCATGCCTTGAAGGGCAAGCCAATTCCGGTTTACGGCGATGGCAAGAATGTTCGCGATTGGCTCTATGTCGAAGATCACTGTGACGCGATCCAGAGCGTCATCGCAAAAGGAAGAGTTGGCGAGACCTACAACATAGGAGGCAACAACGAGAAGCAGAATCTGGAAATAGTGCAGACGATTTGCGCGATTCTCGATGAGCTACGCCCCGACGATCCGGTCGTCCCTCACCAGAAGCTGTTGACGTATGTGCAGGATCGTCCCGGGCATGACCGCCGTTATGCTATTGACGCGCGCAAGATCCAGGCGGAACTCAACTGGAGGCCAAAAGAAACATTCGAATCCGGAATCCGCAAGACCATTGAGTGGTATTTGGCCAACGAAGAGTGGATTGAAGCCGTTACCAGCGGCA